>ERZ859967.1483-NODE-1483-length-10771-cov-1.731430_pt1 | contig 10771 bp, 11 predicted proteins | sample MGYA00510115_ERZ859967 | MGnify/ENA primary metagenome ERZ859967 (study PRJEB30046, sample SAMN00715171) | human gut metagenome | study: EMG produced TPA metagenomics assembly of the A metagenome-wide association study of gut microbiota in type 2...
CTGCTTATCCAGACGTAGTATATAATGGTGTCATTAGTGAAGTATCTGACGCAGCATATGACAGTAGTTCGGGAGAAGTATATTATACGATCACTGTTACCGTGCAGGGTGATGTATCCGGGCTGTATGAAGGCATGACAGGTGACGTGACCTGCGTTACTAAAGAGACGAAGGAAGTTACCTATGTGTCTAGCAGGGCAATCTTTAGGGATGGCACAAGATCTTATGTTAAAGTCCGAGATGAAAATGGCAATATTGTAGAAAAAGACGTTACAACAGGCTTCTCTGATGGCGTTAATGTAGAAATTACAGAAGGATTGTCACAGGGTGATACCGTTCTGATTGAAAGTAAGGTGAGCGAATCATGAGAATATCAGAATTATTAAGACTTGTATGGATGAACCTCTCACAGAATAAATTCAAGGTCATTCTGACTGCAGTAGGTATTATTGTAGGTTCTGCTACGATCATGATGGTGCTTGCAATTGGTACAGGAGGTAAGCTGGAAGTAGCAGAACAGTTCAAAAACTTAAATGCAGGAGCAATTGACATTTCTTACGAATCCAATGCAACAGAGTTTGGGTCATCAGGTGGTGGCTTTGGTGGAGGTCCTGGCGGTGGAGGAATGCCCAGTGGAGGCAGCATGCCATCAGGCGGCGGTATGCCGAGTTTTAGCGGTGGAGGAATGCCCGGTGGTATGAGTTTTGGTGATGATGATCGTATGAATCAGGAAAATATCACACTCAGTACAGATGATATGGAGGATTTGCTCGTATTTGTACCTGGGATTGCAGATGCTACGATTTCTTATACTACCACGGTAGATGTGGAAGGTGGGGATCTGGATTCTTCCAGCTCCTATACCGTAGCCGGGGTAAAGTATAATTATGCCCAAATGAGTAACATGACCATGCTGGTTGGGGATTTTCTCACAGAGGAAAATGACGAAAATAAGGAAAAGTACTGCGTGCTTGGTTACACCGCAGCAAAAGAAATCTTTGGAAGTGCGAGTGAAGCCTATGAAAGCGTACTTTATATAGATGATAGACCTTATGTGGTAAGCGGTGTGCTGGATGAAATGGGCAGTGTATCTTCTGGAATCAGCCCGGATACAGCAGTATTTATACCCTATGAAACTGGAATCAAGTATATTACAGGAGACAATGTGAGTCCTACAATCACCGTGATCGCAGAGGATGTCAATAATGTAGACAACGTGATTACAAATATTGAAACAGTACTGGCTGACAGCTATGCCAATGCAGAATTTACCATCTCTGATGCCGGCACGAAAATGGAAGCGGCGTCCAAGTCGAATGAAACATTACAGATGTTATTAATTACCATGGCGATCATTGTCTTTATCGTAGGTGGTATTGGAATTATGAATGTCCTGTTCGTATCAGTAAAAGAACGAACCAATGAAATCGGTATTCTAAAGGCACTTGGCTGTTCCAAGCGGGATATTTTACTGGAATTTCTAATGGAAGCGTGCTTCATGAGTCTGATTGGAGCCATACTTGGTGTGTTATTGGCACTTGGCATCACACCGGTTGTAGAGAGAATGTCGGTGCGTGTGGAACTGTCCGTATCAGGAGCTGTGCTTTCACTGGCGTTTGGCGTGATTACAGGTACGATATTTGGCTTCTATCCGGCGTATAAAGCATCTACACTGATACCGGTTGTCGCCTTGAATCAGGAGTAGAGGAAGGAGAAGGTTATGTATCGGAAAAAGAAGAAAAAGGCATGGATATGGATATTGATAGGGTTAATTGTGATTCTGGTGGCAGGCGGTTGGGGTTACTATAAGGGAGGGGGAATGGCCGGGGGGTTTTCTGAGGAAGAGGAAATTGTACTGGAAGAGAATCAGGAATGGGAGTATTTTAAGATTACACAGATTCTGGGCAATGAGATGACAGCTGCTGTAGTGCAGGAGGATGGTGAAGAAACAACAGAATCAGGCACCTGGATGATTCCTGTGGGAACGGAAGTGGTAACAAAGCTGGGAACGACTACGACTTTTGCAAGACTGGCGAGTGGAGATACGATTAAAGTATTGATGCAGAATGAGGATGATGGAACGCAGGATATTCTAAAGATTTGGATTGTAGATTTAACACAGACCTCCAATGGAGCACCGGATATGCAGGGAGCACCGGGAGAGGATGGTGCTATGCCTGATATGAATAGCGTAGGTGGAGCTATGCCGGGAGGTGATAACTAATGGCTAAGACAATAGAGATTAAACATGTAAATAAAGGTTATATGTTAGGTGAAGAGAAGGTTCCTGTTCTACGGGATATTAATTTTGAAGTAGAAGAAGGCGAATTTGTTGCAATTCTTGGACCATCCGGTTCTGGTAAGACCACTCTGATGAACATTATCGGTTGTATGGATATTCTGGATTCTGGTGAATATTATCTTCATGGCAGAGCCATTCATGAGATGGAAGAAAAAGACTTAACAGAGGTGCGAAATAAAGAAATCGGATTTATTTTTCAGAACTACCAGTTAATTTCCACGTATAATGTCATGCAGAATATCATTATGCCATTGCTGATCCGTGGCATGGGACACCGGGAAGCCAGTGAAAAATGCCAGGATATCGTGAAATTATTGGGTATTGATCATAGACTTGACCACAGACCCAATGAGCTGTCCGGTGGACAGAAGCAGCGTGTATCTATTGCCAGAGCATTGGCATCTGAACCGGCTATCCTTCTGGCAGATGAACCCACAGGTGCGCTGGATCGAGCCAGTGGTCAGGAAGTATTGAAGTTGTTCAGACAATTGAATGAAATGGGAAATACCATTGTTATGATCACCCACGACCTTAACGTTGCAAAGGCAGCACAAAGGATTGTAAAGATCGTAGATGGACAGTTGTCGCCATATGAGGAATGAAAGTGATTATTCATAGCGAAACAATTAACAGTGTGTTAATATAATTATAAGCAGAGAAATAAAAAAGAACAAATATTCCGAACATATGTATTGATTTGCTTTTGAATGTATGCTATACTTTTAATACAGATAATAAACAAAGGAAGATTAATACATGGAGACTAATTTATCAAAAGCAATTGATATTACAAATGATACTGCGAGGTATGATGAGAGTGTAAAAGAACTGCTTGCAGATAAACAGGTACTAGCTAGAATATTGAAGTACAGCGTAGAAGAATTTGCAGAACTGAGCCTGGATGAAATTATAAAAAGTATAAGTGAACCTGATATAGCAGGGATTCGAGTAGAACCGGGGATGACTAATCTGGGAAAGGTTGAGAAGCAGTCAGAGGAGGATTTTGTTCCGGGAGAAGGTAAAAATATATATGATATCCGTTTTGTTGCATATCTTGGAACAGAGATGATAAAATTTCTGATTAACATTGAAGCCCAAAAGAGTACGAAACATTATGATTTGGGATATCATTTAGATAATCGGATTATTTTCTATTTATCAAGAATGATTTCTGCACAGAAAGAAATTGAATTTTTTAATTCGGATTATGATAACATCAAAGCAGTTAGAAGCATCTGGATATGTATGGATTCTAACGCAGATGAAGATTCTATTAACAGAATCCGGTTTGTGCAGGAGAATGTATATGGTAAAATGATGGAATTGGCTAATCTGGATAAGGTACAGGGAATTATTATTCGACTTAGGCAAAAGGAGAATGTAGAGAGTTCCAAGAACTATTTGATAGCTATGTTGGAAGAACTCTTGAAGAAAGGGGACAAAGAGAAGAAAAAGAAGAATCTCTCAAGTAACTTTGGACTTATTATGACAGAAGAAACCATAAGGAGGATTGATCATATGTGTAATTTGAGTGATTTAATAGTAGAGCAGGGAATAGAACAAGGAATAGAACAGGGCAATGTCCTGCATTTAATTGGACAGGTATGTAAAAAAATGAAAAAAGGAAAAACAGTAACCGAGATAGCGGAGGATTTGGAAGAACCTGCTCAGAAAATAGAGCAAATATACAAAGCCGCATTAAAATATAATGCAAATGAGAAGGAGAAGGATAAAATATATGCAGAATTGAATTAAATGACAGTTGCTTCTTTTCCTATCCAAAATAGTGGTCACGAACACAATGGGTTGTCCGTTGGACAGTTGTCGCCATATGAGGAATAAGAAAAAGCCATCTGTGCTTTATTGCAAGGGTGGCTTTTATTATTGAATAAGTTAAAAATGTCTGATAGTATATATTTAAAACAAAAGAAAACGTCAATTGTAACCTGAGATTCCATACCCACCATCTCAGACTGCTTTAAAAAGTTAATAGTAATAAGTGTAAAGGAAGGGTATGGATTTTCCTTTACAAATACAAGAGACTGACTGGATTGTTGGTCTCTTTTTTGTTATGCTTTGATTTCTGGCGGCTGGAAAGGAGCTACCATGTCAAAGTTTTTAACATATGAAGATCGATTAGTTATTGCACAACTCCTTCAGGAAAATGCCTCCTTTGGAGTTATAGGAAATAAATTAGGCAAGGATCGTACCACGATTGCAAAGGAAATAAAAAAGCATTCCCATGATAAGAAAAGTGGTCGCCCAGGATATCCTTATAATCCATGTAAACATCGCAGTACATGCAAAGCTAAAAAGCTGTGCGGAAACACTTGTACGCATCAATCAGCGTATAAATGTAGTCTATGTTCCGAGTGTACATTGCACTGCCTGGATTTTGCAGAGGATATCTGTTCCGTTAAAACCAAACCTCCATATGTATGTAATGGTTGCAGCCAGCTTCCCAAATGTACCTTGTTAAAACGCATTTACGACCCGGCAGATGCTCATGAAATGGCACATCAGTCTATTTCGGAATCCAGGACAGGCATTTTATCCAATGAGGATGATATAGCAAGGATAAATGGAATCATAAGCCCGCTGGTCAAAAATGGACAGTCACTTCATCAGATTTATATAGAGCATATAGATGAAATCATGTGCAGCGAAAAAACATTGTATAACTATGTTGATGCCCAACTTTTTGATATCCGGAACATTGATCTGCCTCGTAAAGTAAAGTATCGCCCGCGATACAAACAGCCTGAATTCAAGGTGGACAGAGGATGTCGTATTGGCAGAAGCTATAGTGATTTCCAGAAGTTTCTTGAAAGTAATCCGGAGTCTACTGTCATACAGATTATAAATCTGCTGGATAAAGTACTTGGAAGCAAAGATTTTTCGCGTTTATTCCCAGTTATTCTCACAGACAACGGAAGTGAGTTTTCAAATCCAAAAGCGATCGAAAAACGTGATGCGATTCCATGCAACAGAACGAATGTATTTTACTGCGATCCAAGTGCACCTTATCAAAAAGGAGCCTGCGAAGTGAACCATGAATTAATACGTCGTATCCTGCCAAAAGGAAGCAACTTCGATGATCTTACACAGAAAGATATTTTTCTGATGATGGATCATATCAATTCCTATAAAAGGAAAAAGCTGAACAACCGTAGCCCATACGAAACGTTCAGCTTTTATTACGGAGAAGATATGCTTAAGAAACTTGGATGTAAACTGGTTGCCGCCGAAAACATCATCTTAAAGCCTAAACTTCTCAAAAAGTAACAGATAAATTTGCAAAGTACCGCCAGAACAATGACAGCAGAATAACTTCAAAACAGGGATGGATTCTCCGAATACAAAAATTTCGAACGGGAATTGATTCCTTATTGTCGTGTGCAAATTTATTGCTGAACGTATTATAACATGTCAATGTACAAATGAAAATCTGGGAAATTAGCTTACAAAACGGGATTTTCGTTTACAAAGTGGGAATCTCGTTTACAAAATGAGATTTTCATTTACAAAGAGGGACTCTTGCGTTACAAACAGGACTCTCGCTCTACATTTCACCTTATTATTTTTTAGAAGTGAAAATCCATATAAAACTAGTTCTTTATGGGGAAATTATGAAGAATATAAAAATTACAGATATGGTATAAGTGGGATGGAGAATTTGATAGATATTATTCTAAAGAACGAATATATAGATTTTAGGTATATTAATGTTTGGTATGAGCACAAAAAACTAATGCATCGTAGAATGCAGTCTTTATTTAGTATAGAATGGTGTAGTGATTTATGTATTATTTATAAAGAATTAGAAAATAAATGGTATGATATATTGCTTATGGCTATAAGTTGTAATAAATATAATGATAATAGACAGTTAGAAAAGAAAAAAGAAGTTGTTGAACAAATAAAAAACGTATATTTAATGGAGTATAAGGAACTTGCAAAATGTATGAATAAGTTGGGGTTATGAAAATGGAGTTGTCAATAATAGTACCTGTGTATAATGGAGAAAAATACATCCTAAACTGTTTAAACAGTATATATTGCCAAGTATTACCCAAATTTGAAGTAATAATTGTAAATGATGGATCTGATGAGATCTGTTTAGATATTATAAAAAAATTTGTATCATGCCATGCTGAGTGTATTTTAATAAATAGTGTAATAAATGAGGGTGTAAGTAAAGCAAGAAACCATGCATTAGAAATTGCAAAGGGAAAATACATCTTATGTTTTTGGATGCAGACGACTCATGGAAAGATAATAAGGTTAGGGAAATAATAAATATAGCCACAAATTATGATTTAGTATTATGGGCATTTGATATTACATATAAAACATAAATATTAGGGACTAAGGTAGAATCACCTACATTAGTTAGTAAAAAGATATATTATAAAAAACTTTTTAAACCAGAAACACAATATTTATATAGTGTATTATGGAATAAAGTTTTTAGAGGTGATATTATAAGAAAATATAGAATTAGGTTTCGAAATGATATTAAGATTTGTGAAGATTGGACTTTTATATTAGATTATTTAGATTGCATAGATTCAATTTATATATCGGATTGCAATTTTTATCAATACTCACAGGATAATTTTAACTCGTTAGTTAAAAAGAAAAGAATACGAAGAGAAAATTGGTATAGTCTTTTTGAAGTATTTAAGGAAATAAGAAGACATTATTTAAAAAATAATGCCTGGAGTGAAAATGAGGAATTGATATATGTATTTATGTTGAATCCAATAATAAAGGAATCTATAGAAATAGTCTGTTTTGAAAAAAATGTAAATAAACAATTAGAGATTTTTCTTTCGGAAGAGCAAATTATAAAAATTGTAAGCGTTGTAAAAGGAAGAAACATATATGAAAGAATTTTTTTGCAATTGTGTAAAAGAAAAAGATGGGCTGTATTAGTAACGTTTTTAAAAATAAAATGGATAAGGAGTAAAGAGTATAAAGATGATTATAAATATTTAAAAGTTATAAAATTAGGGTGAAGTGCGAGTATAAATTATCTTAAGAATTATAAATGGATAAATAAAAATGCACAAACTATACTGCTAATTTTATAAATGAATCAAAATCATATCAAACGGCCGTTTCCCCCCCATACGGGAGAAACAACCCGTTTGGTTTATGATATTTATTTCTTAAAGCTTGCTCTTTTTCTGAGGGTAGGATCAAGGATCTTCTTACGGATACGAAGGCTGGTAGGTGTAACCTCCAGAAGCTCGTCTGTTTCGATGAAGTCAAGTGCCTGCTCCAGACTCAGGATTTTAGGAGGTGTCAGTCTCAATGCCTCATCAGCACTGGAAGAACGGGTATTAGTAAGCTGTTTCTTCTTACATACGTTGATTTCAATATCTTCGCCTTTACCATTCTGACCAACGACCATACCGGAGTAAACCTTTTCACCAGGTCCAATGAAGAGAGTACCACGTTCCTGGGCATTGAACAGACCGTAGGTGATTGCTTCACCTGCTTCAAATGCGATCAGGGAACCCTGCTTACGATATTGGATTTCTCCCTTGTAAGGTCCATAACCATCGAAGATTGTGTTAAGGATACCGTTACCCTTGGTATCTGTCATGAAATCACCACGATAACCGATCAGTCCACGGGAAGGAATAGAGAACTCAAGTCTTGCATAGCCGCCGCTTGCCTTACCCATGTTACGAAGTTCGCCTTTTCTCTGGCTGAGCTTCTCGATAATTGCGCCGGAGAATTCTTCAGGAACATCAATATAAGCAAGTTCCATAGGCTCTAACTTCTTGCCGTTTTCATCAGTCTTGTACAGAACCTCTGCCTTGCTGACTGCAAACTCATAGCCTTCACGTCTCATATTTTCAATCAATACAGATAAATGAAGCTCACCACGACCGGATACCTTGAAAGCATCTGCACTGTCTGTCTCTTCAACACGAAGTGATACATCTGTGTTCAGCTCACGGAAGAGACGGTCACGCAGATGGCGGGATGTAACGAATTTACCTTCCTGTCCTGCAAGAGGGCTGTTGTTACAATGAACTGCATAGCGATGGTAGGCTCACTGATCTTCTGGAAAGGAATAGGAACAACATTTTCAGGGGAGCAGAGTGTATCACCAATATGGATATCTGTGATACCGGATACGGCAACGATAGCGCCGATTCCTGCTTCTTTTACTTCTACTTTATTTAAACCGTCAAATTCGTATAACTTGCTGACTTTTACTTTCTTCTGTTTATCAGGGTCATGATGATTACAGATCACAACGTCCTGATTTACCTTGATTGTACCGTTTTCTACCTTACCGATACCGATACGGCCTACATATTCGTTGTAGTCAATTGTACTGATGAGCATCTGTGTGCCTGCCTCAGGATCGCCTTCAGGAGCAGGAATATAATCCAGAATCGTCTCGAACAGCGGAGTCATATCTGTACCAAGCTCGTCCTCATCAAGAGAAGCGATACCAGCTTTAGCAGAAGCAAATACGAAAGGACAGTCAAGCTGTGAATCGTCAGCATCCAGCTCAAGGAATAATTCCAATACTTCATCAACAACTTCCTTGGCTCTTGCCTCAGGACGGTCGATTTTATTGATACATACGATAACAGGGAGCTTTAATTCCAGGGCTTTTCTCAGAACGAACTTAGTCTGGGGCATAGCGCCTTCGAAAGCATCTACAACAAGGATAACACCATTTACCATTTTCAGTACACGTTCAACCTCGCCACCGAAGTCAGCATGACCTGGGGTGTCGATGATATTGATTTTTGTGCCTTTGTACATAACGGCTGTATTTTTAGATAAAATTGTGATTCCACGTTCACGCTCGATGTCATTGGAGTCCATGACACGTTCTGCAACTTCCTGATTCTCACGGAACACACCGCTCTGTTTGAGCAATTCATCTACAAGAGTCGTTTTACCGTGGTCTACATGGGCAATAATGGCTACGTTCCTGACATCTTCTCTTTTCTGTTTCATAAAGTATTCTCCATTCTAATAGTGCAAAATTGAATTTTCACAATACGTTCTAAATTACTATAGCATCTTAAAGGATTTTTTGATATAACATATAGTATATGTTCAAACTGTATCAGTATAGCACCGGATTTATGATTTTGCAACTTTTCTGTCGAAGTGCGCGAGTCCTAAAATGTAGAAAAAAAAGAGAATATTGAGAGATTTGTTGTCAAGTTGGACAGTACCCCGAAATAGCACGAATTGTTTTTGGGAAAAAATCATAAATTCAGGAATAAGTTACATACAGAGGAATATAAATGGTAATACATACCAGAAAAAATTCTTAATGGATAAGAAGGGAGAACATAGTAATGACAGATAAGGTAATTGAAAACAATCAGGTAACGGTGATGGGAGAGATCGTTAGCGACTTTACATTCAGCCATGAGATTTTTGGTGAGGGATTCTATATGGTAGACACCAGAATCGCACGGCTTTCAGATTCTACGGATATCATACCGGTTATGGTATCGGAGAGACTGATTGATGTGACTGCTGATTATAAGGGAAGTCTGGTTATCATTAACGGTCAGTTCCGCTCTTATAACAGACATGAGGAAAAGAAGAACAAACTGGTTCTTTCCGTATTTGCAAGAGAGATTGAATTTGTAGATGAGATCAGCGAGAATGCAAGAACCAATCAGATCTTCCTGGACGGATATATCTGCAAGGAGCCGGTATATCGTAAGACACCACTTGGCAGAGAGATTGCAGATCTTCTGCTGGCAGTCAACCGTCCATATGGCAAGTCCGATTATATCCCATGTATCTGCTGGGGAAGAAATGCCAGATATGCCGCTAATTTCCAGGTAGGAGAGAGATGCCTGGTATGGGGACGTATCCAGTCAAGAGAGTATATGAAGCGTATTTCTGATGAGAATATGGAGAAGAGAGTGGCGTATGAAGTATCTGTAAGCAAGCTGGAATTGCCACAGGAGGAAGAAGAGTAGAACCTGACTGGAAATAAATTTAGATTGTCAAAACTAATTCACTGTGTTATCATACATACATACATTCACAAGTAAAGATATGAGGATATATATATGGAAGAAGGATTAGTTCAGATATATAGTGGAGAAGGTCATGGCAAATCTGCAGCAGCGATTGGGAGAGCGCTGCAGGCAGCCTGCAATGGAGAAAATGTGGTCATTATCCGTTTCCTGAAGGGAATGCAGAATGACGATTTCCTGAAACGTCTGGAGCCGGAGATCAAGATATTCCGTTTTGAGAAAAGCGAAGAAGAATTTTCCCAGCTTTCCGCAGAGAGACAGCAGGAAGAGATTCATAATATTAAGAATGGTCTTAGTTTTGCCAAAAAAGTACTGACGACAGGAGAATGCAGTCTGCTGATTCTGGATGAAGTACTTGGATTAATAGATAATGGAATCATTTCAGTAGAGGATCTTCAGCGTATTGTAGAAGCCAAGGCTGACT
>ERZ859967.1492-NODE-1492-length-10723-cov-3.021091_pt1 | contig 10723 bp, 11 predicted proteins | sample MGYA00510115_ERZ859967 | MGnify/ENA primary metagenome ERZ859967 (study PRJEB30046, sample SAMN00715171) | human gut metagenome | study: EMG produced TPA metagenomics assembly of the A metagenome-wide association study of gut microbiota in type 2...
GCGGCGTTTTTGTTTTGTCAAAATGACCGCTTTGCCGTGGTAAAGCGGTAAAGATTTGAGCAAACTGCGAAAAATCAGTCTTCCCCCTTGCCAAATGGCTGAAAACGCGTTATTCTATAACCACAGTTTAGCAATTTAGCATGGTAAAGCAATAAAACAAAGCTGCTTGCCACTGAGGGAGGAACCGTATATGAAACGTCTTGTATCTGCATTCCTGGCCGGTGCCATGGCACTGAGCCTTGCCGCCTGCGGCGGTGCCGCATCCACTTCTACCGTGGCATCTTCTGCCTCTGCCTCCGGGAGCGCAGCTGCCTCCGAGAGCGCAGCCAGCGATCTGGACTACATCAAGGAAAAGGGCAAGATGGTCATTGGCTACACCGTCTACGAGCCCATGAACTACACCGACGCCGACGGCAGCTTTACCGGGTTTGACACCGAGCTTGCCACCGCCGTGTGCGAGAAGCTGGGCGTGGAGCCGGAGTTCGTGGAGATCAACTGGGACACCAAGGTGGTGGAGCTGGACGCCAAGAGCATCGACTGCATCTGGAACGGCATGACCCTCACCGAGGACATCATGGCCAACACCGCCACCACCAAGGCCTACGCCAAGAACGCACAGGTCGTTGTGGTGAAGGACGGCACCGACTACACCTCCACCGCCGATCTGGCGGACAAGACCGTGGTGGCCGAGGCCGGTTCCGCCGGTGAAGCCGCCATTCAGGGCGACGAGAACCTGTCCAAGGCCGACTACGTCTCCAAGAGCGTACAGACCGACTGCCTGATGGAAGTGGCCGCCGGCACCGCCGACGCCGCTGTGCTGGACCTGACCCTGGCCAATGCCATGATCGGCGCGGGCACCGACTACGCAGGCCTTAAGATCGTGGACGAGCTGAACGCCGAAGAGTACGGCGTGGCCTTCCGCAAGGGCAGCGACGCGGCCGCCGCCGTGGATGCCGCCTTTGACGAGCTGAAGGCGGACGGCACCATGCAGGCCCTGGCCGACAAGTACGATCTGGCCCTGGCCGAGTGAGACCGCAAAATCTGATGGAATGGGTGTGTTGTTGTGTCTGTGATCCTTGGGCGCCTTTCCGGCGCGTTCCTGCTCAACTGTGAGCTGTTTGCCCTGACGCTGCTGTTTGCGCTGCCGCTGGGGCTTGTGGTGGCCTTTGGCTCCATGAGCCGCTGCAAGGTGCTGTCCGGCGCGGTCAAGACCTTTGTGTGGGTCATCCGCGGCACGCCGCTCATGCTGCAGATCATCGTCATCTACCTGGGCCCCGGCCTGCTGGGCATGGCGAACCCCTGGCCCTCCGGCTCCGGCGGCCGCATGGTGGCGGCGGTGGTGGCCTTTGCCATCAACTATGCCTGCTACTTCTCCGAGATCTACCGCGGCGGCATCGAGGCAGTGCCCAAGGGCCAGACCGAGGCCGGGCAGGTGCTGGGCATGACCAAGCCTCAGATCTTCTTCAAGGTGACGCTGCTGCAGGTGATCAAGCGCATCCTGCCGCCCATGGGCAACGAGATCATCACCCTGGTCAAGGACACCTCGCTGGCCAACACCATCGCCAACAAGGAGATCATCATGATGGCCAAGGAGTACAGCGCAAAGGGCCTGATCTGGCCGCTGTTCTCCACGGCGATCTTCTTCCTGGTGTTCGTGGGGGCACTCACCCTGCTGTTTGGCTGGCTTGAGAAAAAGCTGGACTATTTCCGCTGCTGAGGAGGTTTTGAATCATGGCATTATTGGAAGCCTCCGGCATCGGCAAGGATTTCGGAGAGACACACGTTTTAAAGGATATTTCCCTGACCCTGGAACAGGGCGAGGCGCTGGCCATCATCGGTTCGTCCGGTTCCGGCAAGACTACCCTGCTGCGCTGCCTGAACTTTCTGGAGCGGCCGGACACCGGTGTCATCAAGGTGAACGGCGAGACCATGTGGGACGCCGCCGACCCCGCCACCCAGCGGGAGAGCGAGGTGCGCAAAAAGCGCCTGCACTTCGGGCTGGTGTTCCAGAACTTCAACCTGTTCCCGCAGTATACGGCATTGCAGAACGTGATGCTGGCCGGGGAGCTGCTGGCCAGGGAGCGCCCGGACTACAAGGTCAACAAAAAGGCCATCCACGCCCAGCTGGAGCAGCAGGCGAAGGAGCTTCTGGCCCAGATGGGCCTGTCGGAGCGGGCGGGCCACTACCCGCATCAGCTGTCCGGCGGCCAGCAGCAGCGGGTGGCCATTGCCCGGGCCCTGGCCCTGCACCCGGATATCCTCTGCTTCGACGAGCCTACCAGCGCGCTGGACCCGGAGCTGACCGGCGAGGTGCTGCGCGTTCTGCGGGACCTTGCCGACCGCAAGACCACCATGATCATCGTGACCCACGAGATGAACTTTGCCCGTGACGTGGCCGACCGCATCCTGTTCATGGACGGCGGCGTGGTGGTGGAGCAGGGCCCGGCCCGGCAGCTCATCGAGCACCCGCAGGAAGAGCGCACCCGCCGCTTCCTGGCTCACTATTCCGAATAAAAAAGCGCAGACCCGCACCGCAGGCCTGCGTCCCGGCTCCTCCGCAAGGGGGAGCCTTTTTTGTTTCGATTTACGGTGCTTCGGTCAGCACGAAGGTCAGCTCTGCAGTGGCGGCACATTTGCCGTCCACATAGGCCGAGGCCTTGCCCACGCCCACCGGGCCGCGCTGTTCCACCAGCTCGCAGTGCAGGGTGAGCACGTCGCCGGGGGTGACCTGCTTGCGGAAGCGGGCATTTTTGATGCCGCCGAACAGGGCCAGCTTGCCCTTGTTTTCGGGCAAACTGAGGGCGGCCACGGCCCCGGTCTGGGCCAGCGCTTCCAGAATGAGCACGCCGGGCATCACCGGCTGGCCGGGGAAGTGCCCGCAGAAAAATTCCTCGTTGCGGCTCACGCACTTGCGGCCGATGGCCCACTGGCCCGGCTCGTAGTCCAGGATGCGGTCCACGAGGGCAAAGGGGTAGCGGTGGGGCAGGATCGCCGCGATCTGCTCACTGGTCAGCGCGTTGGGCGTTTCGCGCACGGTACGGGGTTCGGCCATGGCTCACTCCTCCCATCTGCGCAGGGCGATGCAGGCATTGTGCCCGCCAAAGCCCAGACTGTTGCTCAGTGCGTAGGTCATGTTCTGGGCGCGGCCCACGTTCGGCACATAGTCCAGGTCGCACTCCGGGTCGGGCTGCGCGTAATGGATGGTGGGCGGGGCAAACTGGTCCCGCAGGGCCAGTGCCGTGAACACGGCTTCCACGCCGCCCGCGCCTCCCAGCAGGTGGCCGGTCATGCTCTTGGTGCTCACGACGGTCAGCTCCTTGGCGTGCTCCCCGAACACCGCGTGGATGGCAGCGGTCTCGCAGGAGTCGTTCATATGGGTGCCGGTGCCGTGGGCGTTGATGTGGTCCACCTGTTCCGGGGCGATGCCGGCGTCGGCCAGGGTCCGCTTCATGCAGTCGATGGCACCCGCGCCGCCGGGAGCCGGAGCGGTGAAGTGATAGGCGTCGCAGTTGGCACCGTAGCCCACCACCTCGGCGTAGATGTGTGCGCCCCGGGCTCTGGCGTGCTCCAGCTCTTCCAGCACCAGCACACCGCTGCCCTCGCCCATCACGAAGCCGCCGCGCCGTGCGTCAAAGGGCAGGCTGGCCGCATCCGGGTCGGTGGCGGTGGAAAGGGCCTTCATGCTGGTAAAGCCGCCGATGCCCAGCGGGCTGATGCAGCTCTCGGCACCGCCGCAGACCATGGCGTCCTCGTAGCCGTCGCGGATGCGGTGGAAGGCATCGCCCACGGCGTTGGTGCCGCCGGCGCAGGCCGTGACCGGGCAGGTGCACATGCCCTTCAGGCCGAAGCGGATGGCCACCTGGGCCGCCGCCATGTTGGCAATGGACATGGGCACGAAGTAGGGGCTGACCTTCTCCATGCCTTTTTCCTCGCCGCGGGTATGCTGCTCCTCGATGGTGGGCAGACCGCCGATGCCGCTGGACAGGATGACGCCGGTGGTTTTGGCGTTGGCTTCGGGATCAAGGCCGCTGTCCTGGATGGCTTCGGTTGCGGCAGCCAGCGCCAGCAGGGTAAAGCGGGCCATCTTGCGCAGCTCTTTTTTGTCCACGACAGCTTCCGGGTCAAAGCCCTTCACCTCAGCCGCCAGTTTGCACTTGAACCCAGCGGTATCGAACTGGGTGATGGGGGCAATGCCGCACTGTCCGGCCTTTGCGGCGGCCCAGCTCTCGGCCACAGTGTTGCCCAGCGGGTTCACAGTGCCCAGACCGGTAACGACCACTCTGCGTTTTTCCATGAAAACGTTCTCCTTTACATTGCCATGCCGCCGTCCACACAGAGCACCTGCCCGGTGAGATAGCTGCTTTGTTCTGCGGCAAAAAATGCCGCGGCGTTTGCCACGTCCTCCGGCTTTCCGGCCCGGCCCGCCGGGATGCTGTGCAGCATTCCGGTGCGGACGGCTTCCGGCAGGGCGGCGGTCATATCGGTCTCGATCAGGCCGGGGGCCACGGCATTCACCGTGATGTTCCGGCCTGCCAGTTCCTTGGCCAGGCTCTTGGTCAGGCCGATGAGCCCCGCCTTGCTGGCGGCGTAGTTGGCCTGCCCGGCGTTGCCCCGCAGGGCCACCACGCTGGACAGGTTGATGATGCGGCCCTGCCGCTGGCGCACCATGCGGCGGGCGGCCTCCTTGCAGCAGAGGAATGCGCCCTTGAGGTTTGCGTTCAGCACGGCGTCAAAATCGGCCTCAGACATGCGCAGGAGCAGACCGTCACGGGTGATGCCCGCGTTGTTCACCAGCACATCCACCCGGCCAAAGGCGTTGACCGCCGCGTCAAACAGCGTTTTGCAGCCCTCAGCGGTGGAAACATCGGCCTGTACGGCCACGGCGTCCACGCCCTCGGCGCGGCAGAGCGCTGCCGTCTGCTCCGCAGGCTCTGCGCCGTGGCAGTAGTTGACCACCACGTTGCAGCCCTGCTTTGCCAGTGCCACACACACCGCCCGGCCAATCCCCCGGCTGCCGCCGGTGACCACCGCCGCGCGGGTCACAGTCTCTTCGCTCATGCTTCGTCCCTCCATGCGGCCAGCGCGGCGTCCAGCTGCTCCGGTGTCTCCACCGAAGCGCACGGCACGCCGGGCAGGGTCTTTTTCACAAAGCCGGACAGGGCACTGCCGGGGCCGACTTCCAGGATGTGGTCCACACCCAGTTCGCCCAGGCGGCGGAGGGTGTCCTCCATGTAAACACTGCTCTGCACCTGCTTCACCAGCAGGTCCGGGATGGTGTCCGCGTCGGCCTTTTCGCGGCCCAGACAGTTGAACAGCACCGGGATCTGCATCTCACGGAACCGCTCGGTCTTGAACCGCTCGGCAAGGGCGTCTCCGGCGGGGGCCATCAGCCGGGTGTGGAAGGGGCCGCTCACCTTCAGCGGAAGGCAGCGGCGGGCACCGGCGGCTTTGGCCAGCTCCGCAGCTTTGTCCACAGCGGCTTTCTCGCCGCCGATGACCAGCTGGCCGGGGCAGTTGTAGTTGCAGATCTGCACACAGCCCAGCGCCGCAGCCTCTTCGCAGCAGGCGGAAAGCGCAGTGCGGTCCAGGCCCAGCACGGCGGTCATGCCGCAGTCGATGCCCTTGGCCGCATCGGCCATGGCTTTGCCCCGGTAGGCGGCCAGCTCAATGGCCTGCTTGGCGGTGAACACCCCGGCAGCTTCCAGCGCGGAGTATTCGCCCAGCGAAAGCCCGGCAGCGTAAGCGGGCTGCACGCCATGCTGGGCCAGCACGGCGGTGACGCCGCAGGCAAAGGCCACCATGCAGGGCTGGGTGTATTCGGTCTGATTCAGAACGCCGTCCGGGTCCTCAAAGCAGACGCGGTGCAGGTCAAAATCCAGCGCCGCGCTGTCGAAGGCGGCCCGGAAGGCGGGGGAGCTTTCGTAAAATTCTTTGCCCATGCCGGGGTGCTGGGCACCCTGACCGGCATACAGAACAGCAAGTTTCATAGGTCATGCCTCCATTCGGCGGTCAATTCGTCCATCAGTTCCCGGACGGTGTACATCCGGTCCAGTCGGCCCACGTTGGCCCCGCAGAAGAACAGCCCCTCTTCCACATTGCCCTTCACCGCTTCGATGAGGGCGTGGGTGATGCAGTAGGGCACCTTTGCGGGGTCGCAGGTCTTTAAACAGCGGGCGCAGTGCCGGGGCGCAAAGCGGTTGCCCTTGGCCAGTGCCTGCACCAGCGGGGTGTTCAGCGCCCGGCCCGGCATGCCCACCGGGCTGTGGATGATGCGCACATCCTCCGGCTTTGCGGCCAGGAGCACGTCCTTGTAGGTCTGGCTGGCATCGCACTCGTAGGTGGGGATGAACCGGGTGGCCAGCTGCACCCCGGCGGCCCCCCGCTTTGTATAGTGGGCCATGTCGGCCCCGGTGTAGATGCCGCCCGCCACGAATACCGGGATGGCATGGCCGAACTGCGCCTCATAGGGCTGTACCTCGGCCAGCACTTCCGGCAGAATTTCGTCCAGAGACTGGCAGTGGTCTGCCAGCAGGTCGGCCTCGGCAAAGCCCAGATGCCCGCCTGCCTTGCAGCCCTCGATGACCACAAAGTCGGCGGTGCGGGCAAACTCCTTGGCCCAGCGGCGCAGGATGAGCTTAGCGGCCCGTGCGCTGGAGACGATGGGCGCAATGGCCACCTCCCGCGTGCCCACAAGGCCGGGCAGCTCCAGCGGCAGGCCCGCGCCGGACACCACCGCATCCACGCCCGCTTCTACCGCGGTGCGGATGGCAGCGGCATAGTCCTGGGTGGCCACCATCGCATTGATGGCCACCAGTCCCGCGCCTTTGGCAAGGGCTTTGGCTTTCTGGATCTCAGCAGTCAGGGCGCGGTGGTTGGCGCTTGCCGGGTCCCGGGCAAAATCCGGCTCCCGGTAGCCTGCATCGGCGGTGGAGATGCACCCCATGCCGCCGCAGGCCGCCACGGCCCCGGCCAGCCCGCCGAGGGACACGCCCACGCCCATGCCGCCCTGCAGGATGGGCACGGGCAGGGCCTTTCCGGCAAGGGTCAGCATAGCTCGTTCAGCGCGGCGATGCGCTGCCTCCCGCCTTCCCACAGGTCGTTCAGGATGTCGGCCACGGGGCGCACCTCGTGGAGCATCCCGGCCACCTGACCGGCCATCAGGCTGCCGGTGGTGGTGTCGCCCTCAAACACGGCCCGGCGCAGGCTGCCGAGGGTGTATTTTTCCAGTTCCATCTTGTCGGCCCCGGCCTTTTCCTGCCGGACGTACTCGCGGCTCATGCGGTTTTTCAGCACACGCACCGGTGCGCCGACGCTGCGGCCGGTGACGATGGTGTCACTGTCCTTGGCCTTGAGCAGGGCGGCTTTATAGTTCTCATGGATGGGGCACTCCTCGCTTGCCAGCAGGCAGGTGCCCACCTGTACGCCGCAGGCGCCCAGGGCCAGCGCAGCCGCCAGCTGGCGGCCGTCGGCGATGCCGCCCGCCGCAATGACGGGCACGCTCACCGCATCCACCACCTGCGGCACCAGCGCCATGGTGGTCATTTCGCCCACATGGCCGCCGCTCTCGGTGCCCTCGGCAATGACGGCGTCGATGCCCAGCGGCTCCAGATGCTTTGCCAGCACGGCGGCCGCCACCACGGGAATGACCTTGATGCCGGCGGCTTTCCACATGGGAACATACTTGCCGGGGTTGCCGGCGCCGGTGGTGACCACCTGCACACCCTCTTCCACCACGATCTTGGCAAACTCGTCGGCCTGCGGGTGCATCAGCATGATGTTCACGCCGAAGGGCTTGGTCGTCAATTGCTTGCAGCGGCGGATGTTCTCGCGCAGGGTGTCGGCGTTCATGCCGCCCGCGCCGATGATGCCCAGCGCTCCCGCGTTGGAGCAGGCGGCGGCAAACTCGCCGGTGGCGATGTTGGCCATGCCGCCCTGGATGATGGGATATCTGGTCCCTAAAATTTCATTTAAAAGTTTCATAAAGTTTTCCTGCGAAAGGCTTCCCCCTCGGGGGAAGCCTTTATTTCTTATACTCCACGATCATGCCGCCCCAGGTCAGGCCGCCGCCAAAGCCGATGCAGGCGATCGTCTGCCCCGGCTGCAGCTGCCCGGTCTCGGCCAGCTCGTTCAGGGCTACCGGGATGCTGGCGGCGCTGGTGTTGCCGTGGCGGTCCATGTTCTTGTAGAATTTGGCCGGGTCGGCGTGCAGAGCCCGCACACAGTGGTCGATGATGCGGCTGTTGGCCTGATGACAGACCACCCAGTCTACCTCGTCCAGCGTCTTGCCGGTCTCGTCCAGCACCGTGTGCAGGCAGCGGGGCAGGGCATCCACCGCAAAGCGGAACACTGCTTTGCCGTCCATGGTGATGGGGGCGGAACCGTTCCGGTCCGGCCCACCGGCGTGCAGGACGTCGCTGCCCCGGGCCCCCAGCGTGAGGGCAAAGGGGGTGTCGGCCAGCCGGAAGATGGCCGCGCCCGCGCCGTCGCCAAACAGGACGCAGGTGGAGCGGTCGGCGGGGTCCATCAGGCGGGAAAGGGCTTCGCACCCGATGACCAGGGCGTACTGCCCGCCCAGCGTGGCCAGCAGGCCCCGCGCTACGGCGGTGCCGTACAGAAAGCCGGAACAGGCCGCGTTGACGTCCAACGCGGGCCGGTTCTCCGGCAGGCCCAGCGCCGCCTGTACCTGACAGGCCACACTGGGAGTGGCGTCCGGGGCCGACAGGGTGGCGCACACGCAGCAGGCGATGTCTGCCGGGGCAAGGCCGCTGCGCTGCAGCGCCTGTTTTGCGGCGGCAATGGCCAGCGTGGCGGCGGATTCGTCCGCGGTGCACCAGTGCCGGGTGCGGATGCCGGTGCGGGAGGTAATCCACGCGTCACTGGTGTCCACGGTGCGGCTGAGCTCTTCGTTCGTGACCGTCCGGCCGGGCAGCGCCCCGCCGGTGGCTATCAGCTGGAAGCCCTTCATGTGTTCCTCATTTCTCCGATCTGGCGGTATTTCTTGTAGCGCTGGTCGGCAAGGGCCCGGCCGTTCATGCGGCACAGCTCTTTCAGGTGTGCCCGCAGGGCGGCGTCCAGATGCTCGAACAGAGCTGCGTGCCCGCGCTGGGCACCGCCCACCGGCTCCGGGATCACTTCCTCCACGATGCCGTCCTGGTACAGGTCCTGTGCGGTCAGCTTCATCATCTCGCAGGCTTCGCCGCTGCGGGAGGCGTCCTTCCACAGGATGCTGGCAAAGCCCTCGGGGCTCAGCACCGAATAGACGGCGTTTTCCAGCATGAGGATGTGGTTTGCCACACCCAGCGCCAGCGCACCGCCGGAGGAACCCTCGCCGGTGACGACGGCAACGACCGGCACGGTCAGGCCGCTCATTTCCATCAGGTTGCGGGCGATGGCCTCGCCCTGGCCCCGCTCCTCGGCGTCCTTGCCGGGGTAAGCGCCCGGCGTGTCGATGAACGTGATGATGGGCCGACCGAACTTCTCGGCCTGCTTCATCAGGCGCAGGGCCTTGCGGTAGCCCTCCGGCCCCGGCATGCCGAAGTTGCAGGCAAGGTTCTCCTCCAGCGAGGAGCCCTTGCGGTGACCGATGACGGTCACCGGCATGCCGTGGAAGCGGGCCACACCGCCCAGAATGGCGGGGTCCTCCCTGCACTGGCGGTCGCCCCGCTGCTCAAAGAAGTCGGTGAACAGGGCGGAGATGGTCTCGTCAATGTGCGGGCGGTCCGGGTGCCGGGCCAGAAAGACCCGGTCCTCGGCGGTCAGCGGGCCGCAGCAGCGGAGGATCTCATCCTCCTCCACAGCCAGTTCGGCCAGCTCGGAAGCGTGGGCCGTGATGGCGGCCATCTGGCTCTCCTCGTCCTGTGCGCCGCCCCGCAGGGCAGCGATCTGGGCGTCCAAAGGAGCAAGCTGCTCCAGAAGTTCTTTTATCATTCCGTTTTCCTCCCGCCTGCGTGGAGCTGCAGCAGCTGGATGAGGGTGGCGCGGAGCTCACTGCGGGGTACGACCTTGTCTACAAAGCCGTGTTCCAGCTGGAACTCGCTGCGCTGGAAGCCCTCGGGCAGGCGCTCGCCGATGGTCTGCTCGATGACGCGGGGGCCTGCAAAACCGATGAGTGCGCCCGGCTCAGCCAGCATGATGTCGCCAAGGCTGGCAAAGCTGGCGGTAACGCCGCCGGTAGTGGGGTGGGTCAACACACTGATGTACAGCCCGCCCTTGGCCGAAAAGCGCTCGATGGCGGCGCTGGTCTTGGCCATCTGCATCAGGCTGAAAATGCCCTCCTGCATCCGGGCGCCGCCGCTGGCCGAAAAGATGACCAGCGGCAGTTTTTTCGCCGCCGCGTACTCGATGGCGCGGGTGATCTTCTCGCCCACGGCCGTGCTCATGCTGCCCATAAAGAAGCGGCTGTCCAGCACAGCGGCCACCACCGACACGCCGCCGATGCGGCCCACTGCCGCGACAGCGGCCTCGCTGAGGCCCGTCTTCTGGGTCTGGGCGCTGAGCTTGTCGGTGTAGCCGGGAAATCCCAGCACGTCCTGCGGGGCCAGCTCTGCGTCCAGCTCCCGGAAACTGCCGCTGTCCAGCACAAGGCTCAGGCGGTAGTACGCACCGATGGGCTGGTGATTGCCGCAGTTGGGGCAGACGAAGAGGCTCTTGGCCCAGATCTGGCGGGTGGCACGGCGGCCGGACCGCTTGCATTTCACCAAATGCGGGTCAAGCCCCCCCCCGA
>ERZ859967.1501-NODE-1501-length-10666-cov-1.914994_pt1 | contig 10666 bp, 10 predicted proteins | sample MGYA00510115_ERZ859967 | MGnify/ENA primary metagenome ERZ859967 (study PRJEB30046, sample SAMN00715171) | human gut metagenome | study: EMG produced TPA metagenomics assembly of the A metagenome-wide association study of gut microbiota in type 2...
AGAAGAGCATCGAAGATGCGGTTTTGCGCATGGGGTTCTGAATAGTTACCTTTTTGGAGAGCCATAAGCACCAGCGCTTTACATAATATGGAGATAGAGATATACTATAACTATTCTGAATAGTTACATTACATAGGAACTATAATGGAGGTATATACTTGAGAATAAAGGGGATTTTAACAGGAGTACTAATCGGGATGCTGAGTATGGTCTTGTGTGCAGGCTGTTCTTTTATGGAACCAGGCACAGATACACAGGAGAATACCCAGGCACAGGTAAATGGAATCATAACAGCCACGCCCGGCATCTATGATTCTGAAGATACGGCAATGATCGTCTGCAAGGATACGGAGAACGCAGCCATACAGTTTCAGAATCTGGCAACGGGTAAAAGATATACACTGAATTATGACGGGGCAGCCAAACTGCTGGATAAATATGACCAGCCGGTTTCCTTAGGTCAGATTGAAGAAGGCAGTATTGTAACGGTAAGGTTCTATAAGCCCAAGAAGCTGCTGGCATATCTGAAGATATCCCCAGAGGGAGAAGCTTATGAGAATCTCAGTAATTATGTATTGAATACGGCAGCGGGTACGCTGACAATAGGTGATACATCATCCTATGGACTGAGCAATCATCTTCTGGTACTTTCTGACGGACAGGAAGCAGCACTCATGGATATCAATCAGATGGATGTGCTCAACGTCTGGGGATGGCACAATCAGATCTATGCGATCAGTATAGCCAGAGGACACGGATATCTGAGACTACAGAATGATGCCTATTTTGTAGGAGGATGGATAGAAGTAGGCCAGTCCGTAATCCGTAAAATTACAGAAGATATGTTACTTGTTGTACCGGAAGGACGCTCTACAGTAATTGTAAGCCATAATGGCAGCAGTGCCACCCAGGAGATAGATTTTGTCAGAAATCAGGAGATGGCATGGGATCTTGGAGACGTAGAGATCACTGTTGTACAGAAGGGCAGGGTTATCTTCACCTTGAATCCTGCAAATGCAAAAGTCACCATTGATGGGAAGAATGTAGATACTGCATCGCCGGTAGAGCTGGAATATGGCCTGCATCAGATGACAGTAACTGCGGATGGATATGATACCGTAGCACAGTATATTAAGGTCGCAGAACCCTCTGCCAGTATATCAGTAGAACTGGAGAAGAGCGAAGAAAGTACGGAACAGGAGGAGACGAAGGAACAGCCGCAGGGAGAGGAACAATCACAAGAACAGTCAAATGCTGTATCTACACAGACAGCCGCATCCACACAATCCTCTACAGAACAGACTCAGGCTTCTTCCGCACAGTCAAGCTCTGCCGAACAGCCAGAGACACAATCCTCTGCAACACAGTCTACAGCATCACAGACCGCTTATAAGGTGCATATTGATTCTCCTGTAGGGGCAGAGGTATATCTGGATGGCAATTATATAGGAATCGCACCGGTGGATTTTGAGAAAAAAGCAGGTAACTATGTAGTCTCATTAAGAAAGACAGGATACCAGACCAGAAGCTATACATTGCAGGTAGACAGTGAGGAAAAAGACGTTACATACTCATTTTCCGAGTTGACTAAGCTGGATTCATAAGAAATGCGTGTTTTTTATGAAAAAACCCCAAAAAACCTTGATTTTTCCTTGACATAACAAGGTTTTTCGCATATAAATAGATATAGGTGTTCTGAATAGTCGGACACACATAAAAATGAGCAATCGTAAGCTTCCGACGCAGATCGGACAGGGTATTGTTTTTAGACTACACAATAGTATAAGAGGAGGAGTTCGCGATGAACAAAACAGAATTAGTAGCTGCAATGGCAGAACAGGCTGAAATGACTAAGAAGGATGCAGAGAAGGCTTTAACAGCATTTACAGAAGTTGTTGCAAAAGAATTAAAGAATGGTGGAAAGGTTCAGTTAGTTGGCTTCGGTACATTTGAAGTATCTGAGAGATCTGCAAGAGAAGGCAGAAATCCTCAGACAGGCGAGCCTATGAAGATTGATGCTTCCAAGGCACCTAAGTTCAAGGCTGGTAAGGCTTTAAAGGACGAAGTAAACAGATAATCTTTTGAAATAAAAAGTATTGAATTTGGGAAGACAACTGCTGAGGTGGTTGTCTTTTCTTATTCTCATATGTATGGAGGAAATTATGAGACTGGATAAATTTTTGAAAGTATCAAGACTGATCAAACGTCGTACCGTAGCCAATGAAGCATGCGATGCAGGACGTGTACTGATCAATGACAAACCGGCGAAGGCGTCAGCCAATGTAAAGGCGGGAGATATTCTTACAATACAGTTTGGCAATAAAGATGTGAAGGTAGAAGTACTGGATGTACAGGAGACCGTTAAGAAAGAAGAAGCAAAAGAACTGTTTCGATATATTTAAGGTCTAATATGCCTATCCGCCACATATAGTATAGAAAACCGATATGTGAGAGGATAAGCCGTGGAAGATATTACAGTCAATACTGCAGCCGGCAGACACAGAATTACGCTGGATGGGCGCAAACAGTGCAAGGTTACGGGAGTCACGGATGTATTATCTTTTGACGAAGGTGCCGTACTTCTGGAGACCGTAGATGGTATGCTGATGATAAAGGGTGAAGGACTGCATGTCAGCAGAATTAATCTGGATAAGGGAGAAGCAGATATAGATGGTAAAGCGGATTCTTTTGTATATTCGGAGCGTACTTCGTTAGCCAAAAAAGGTGAAGGACTGCTCACACGGCTGTTTGGCTGATTATGAGCGATACAATTATCAGAGAGTGGTATTTTGGCTGCTATGCAGTGTTGACAGGAGCGATATTTGCCTGGGTCTATGATAACCTTAGATTATGCAGGCGATTGATACATCATAACCGGGTTATGGTGAATCTGGAAGATCTGCTGTATTGGACATGGTGCTTTTGCGTCAGTTTCGTACTGCTCTATTACGGTAATCATGGTATGATACGGGCTTTTGCAGTAGCCGGGGCAGCCCTTGGAATGTTTCTGTACAGCATGACGCTTGGCAGAATCTATGTGAAATGGGGTTACATTCTGATCTCGAAGGTATTGGCTCCATTTCGGACATTGGGTAGATTTGTAAAAAACAGGTTGACTCATGCAGTAAATCATTCTACAATAAAAATAAGAGCCTGTATGCAGGTAATTCATAGAAAAGGGGAGAGAGCACGTGATTGTCACACAAGCAGGAAGACGAAGAAGAAAACCGGCATTTCGTCGCAGAAAAAATGAAAACAGACTTGGCATGTCCATGGCATTTCTGGCGATTATCATGATCATTGCTGTAGTTGGAATCAACAGCATCTCTCTTAGACAGAAGCAGGCGAAATATATTGCCAGAGAACAGGAATTGCAGCAGCAGATTGATGCTGAGAATGCAAGAACTGAAGAATTGAAAGAATTAGAGACCTATACCAAGACCAAGAAATATGCGGAAGAAGTTGCCAAAGACAAATTGGGACTTGTATACGATAACGAGATTATTTTTAAAGAAGAAGATTAACGCAGGCTGCATCCCGTACCATAAGCAGGTAAGGATGCAGTTTTTGTCAATAAAAAAAGATGTCCGTGTACACGATTATGACAAAAAAGTATGCATACCATGTATATACTTAATTGTACGAAAATAAGGTATATAGGGGGCGTACATAGATGTCCAGGACATTGGAAAATATAGAAGGTTATCTGTTTCCTGAATACAGTAAGAGAAAGCTGCATTGTCTTTCCAAGACATATGAAGAGCTTGCCAGGATGTATCGGGATATTCCACAGGAACAGACTGTAATACAACATCGCAGTGATGTGCTTTACCGCAATCAGATCATAGAGAGCAAAATGATATTTGCCAGACATCTGGAGGAAATATCAGGAGCAGTTGAAGAGGTGGCAGACACAGTGATGCATGTCAGCGTTCCAGTGGAGCATAAGCGTAAAGCACTGATACAGTATCTTAAAAAGCAGGGGATTATAGTTAAGGAAATGGTCTTCCTGGAAGGAAGTGGAGCAGGCAAGCGGTTAAGCCTGGTAGCCAGACAGGGGCTGCGCCGGGAGCTGGATGTGGACGAGTTTGCAGGGCTTATATCGGTATTTCTGGACAAAAGACTGGTTCCCTGTATGGAAAGTGCAGCAGTACTGACCAAAAGCTATGATACATTCCTTTTTGAAGATGAACCCCGATTCACATTGATGAGTGCCATGTCAAGGGCGGTAAAAGAAGATGAGAAGGTATCAGGAGACAATTATTCAGTAGAAGAGATTGCAGAGGGCAATGTTATATTGATGATTGCAGATGGTATGGGAAGCGGGGAACAGGCATGTGAAGACAGCTGCTGTGTGATAGAATTTATGGAGAAGTTCCTGGAGGCAGGATTTCAGAAAGAGAAAGCCTTGACCATGATCAATGCTGCCATAGCAGCCCAGACACAGTGCTGCAATCTGACAACGCTGGATGTATGTGAAGTGAACCTGCACAGGGGAGAAGCAGAATTCATGAAGGCAGGAGCAGCAGCCAGCTTTAGAAAGCGTGGTACACAGGTAGATGAGATTCTCTCAGAGACATTGCCCCTTGGCAGTCTTACACAGATCACGCCAATGACACAGACGATAGGATTGATGGATTCTGATATGCTCATACTTCTCTCTGATGGTGTAGCGGATTGTTTTGAAACGGATAACGGATATAACAGACTCAAAGAGATTATAGCAGGCTGTCATACGACTAATCCCAAGGAAATGTCAGATTATCTGCTGCGGTATGCAATCAATTGCCAGGCGGGCAGAATCCGGGATGACATGACAATCCTGACGGCAGGAGTATGGGAAAATAACATGTGAGGTACAAATGATCGACAGTATAAAAAGATATGTGCAGGAACAGAATATGTTTGCCGAAGGAGACTATGTAGTGGCAGGTGTGTCCGGTGGAGCGGACTCAATCTGCCTTCTTTGCGTGCTCCTGGAATTGCGCCTTGAGATTCCTATGACAATCCATGTAGTGCATATTAATCATAAAATCAGAGAAGAAGCAGGAGAAGATGCAGCATATGTAGAAGCCTTCTGCCGTGAAAGACAGCTGCCTTTTTCGCTGGTTGAAGCAGATGTGGAACAACTGGCGGCACAAAGACATATATCCACAGAAGAAGCAGGAAGAGAAGTACGATATGAGGCTTTTCATAGAATATTGAATGAGAACAGAGCGGGCAGACGTGGCAGGATTGCCATTGCGCACAATCAAAACGATTGTTGTGAGACATTCCTGTTTCACCTTTTTCGCGGAAGCGGTTTAAAAGGACTTACAGGGATTCCTGCGATTCGCGGGGAGATTGTCAGACCATTATTACATACAAGCAGAACGCAGATAGAGAGATATCTTGCGCAAAAGGGCATACAATATTGTATAGACAGAACCAATCTGGAAGATAATTATACCAGAAACAGAATCCGCCATCATATCCTGCAGACAGCCTGTGAAGAGGTCAGCGCCAATGCCACAGAGCACATTCAGGAAGCGTGTGACAAAATCTCGGATGCCTATACATTGATAGAGGACATGACCAGACAGGGATGGCGCCAGTGCATTGTAAAGGATGAAAAAGGCATTCATATCCTGGCTGATTTTTATCTGGCACTGCATACAACGATACAGGGATATGTCATGATGGAGGCGCTGGCACAGGCAGCAGGCAGCAGAAAGGATCTGGAGACAGTGCATGTGCAGCAGTTGCAGGAGCTTTTGCGCAAGCAGCCGGGCAGAAGGGTGGATCTTCCGTATTCTGTCAGGGCGATAAGGGAATATGCCGGTATTCGTCTGGAGAAAGTACAGAGCTGTGATTTCAAGGATGAACCAGCAGAGTATGGCAGAATACCATACAACAGTCTGCATACAGGAACGACAGTAACCATAGAGACACAGGAGGGATATTTTGAACTGTCCGTTCTGTGTGCACAGCAGTGTAAAACGGAAGAAATTCCCTCAAATATGTATACGAAATGGTTGGATTATGATAAAATAAAAGGTGATATTGTCATTAGAAACCGCAGGGCAGGTGATTATTTTACCCTGGATGGAGACAATCGCAGGAAAACTCTCAAGGCATATCTGATTGATGAGAAAGTGCCGGCGGAGGACAGAAAACATGTATATCTCGTGACCGAAGGGCAACATTGTCTGTGGATAGTAGGCAAACGAATCAGCAGCTGGTATAAGGTCAGTGAAGATACAAAGTATATTTTACAGATAAAGTACGTAAGGAGGAATTAACAAAATGGCTGAAAGAATCAGAGTTCTGTTATCAGAAGAAGAAGTAAACGAAAGAATTCGTCAGATAGGTGAACAGATCAGTAAGGATTATGAAGGAAGACAGGTACATCTGATCTGTGTTTTAAAGGGCGGAAGTTTCTTTATGTGTGAGCTTGCCAAGAGAATTACAGTTCCCGTATCTTTGGATTTCATGTCTGTATCCAGTTATGGCAGCGGTACAAAATCCAGCGGTGTAGTAAAGATCGTAAAGGATCTTGACGAGCCATTAGATGGAAAAGATGTTATTGTAGTAGAAGATATTGTGGATTCAGGCAGAACACTCAGTTATCTTCTGGAGCTTCTGGGCAAGAGAAATCCCAAGAGTCTGGCATTATGTACCATGCTGGATAAGCCGGAGAGACGTGTAGTGGATGTTAAGGTAGATTATACAGGATTTAATATTCCTGATGAATTTGTTGTAGGATATGGACTTGACTATGATCAGCGCTATAGAAATCTTCCTTACATCGGCGTGGTAGAGTTTGATTAACTATTCTGAATAGTTATTATGACACAAACCCATGTAAATGGTTTACGATAATTGCTGAAGAAGGAGACAGAAAGTGGGAAAAAGCGCAAAAGGAATTAATATATATTTTGTCATAATTGCAATTTTATTGCTGGTCACGGTATGGGTCAGTACGATTCAGGACAGAAGTGACCAGTATACAAAGGGAGAGCTGATATCACAGCTTGAGGAAGGGCAGGTTATTGCAGTAGAGATTCAGCCTAATGCACAGGTGCCTACAGGTACACTTACCATTACACTGAAGGATAATACAATCAGAACACTACACGTATCTGACGTTGTAGAGATAGAGGATCTGCTGGCACAGTATAACATTGACCCAATGGTGGAAGATGTGCCTCAGGAGAACTGGTTTCTTACCTATATGCTGCCGATACTTCTTGTAGTAATCTTCTGTGTATTCCTGTTCGTGATGTTCAATGCACAGAATGCCAATAACAGTGGCGGTGGCAAGATGATGAATTTTGGCAAGAGCCGTGCCAGACTTTCTACCGGTGGAGATATCACATTGAAAGATGTTGCAGGTCTGGAAGAAGAGAAAGAGGATCTGGAAGAAATCGTTGATTTCTTGAAGGACCCCGGTAAATATACCAAAGTAGGAGCAAGAATCCCCAAGGGTGTACTTCTGGAAGGTGCTCCCGGTACTGGTAAGACATTACTTGCCAAGGCAATCGCCGGAGAGGCCAAGGTGCCGTTTTTCTCCATATCGGGTTCTGACTTTGTAGAAATGTTTGTAGGTGTCGGTGCATCAAGAGTACGTGATCTGTTTGCAGATGCCAAGAAGAACTCACCATGTATTGTGTTCATAGATGAGATTGATGCTGTTGCCAGAAGAAGAGGCACAGGAATGGGCGGCGGACATGATGAGAGAGAGCAGACACTCAACCAGCTCCTTGTGGAGATGGACGGCTTCGGTGTGAATGAGGGCATCATAGTTATGGCGGCTACCCACAGGGGGGGGATTCTTTACCCCGCTCTTTTCCCTCGAGGACGTTTTGACCGCAAGGTTGTGGTTGGAAGACCTGATGTCAAGGGACGTAAGGAAATTCTGGAGGTTCACAGCAGGAATAAGAAGCTGGGTGATGATGTCGACCTTGAGACGGTTGCGCGCACAACGGCGGGCTTTGCCGGTGCAGACCTTGAGAATCTCATGAATGAGGCTGCAATCAATGCGGCAGCGCATAACAGGCAGTTCATTTCGAGAAAAGATATAGAACAGGCATTTATTAAGATAGGAATAGGCAAGGAGAAGAAGAGCCGTCTTATCTCAGACGAGGAGAAGCGCATTACAGCGTACCATGAGGCCGGTCATGCTATTCTCTTCCATGAGCTTAAGGATGTAGGACCGGTGCACACTATCTCGATTATCCCTACCGGAACCGGTGCGGCAGGTTACACCATGCCGCTTCCTGGCAAGGATGAGATGTTCAATACCAAGGGTAAGATGCTTCAGAATATTATCGTAAGCCTTGGCGGACGAATTGCGGAGGAGCTGGTATTCGACGATGTCACAACAGGCGCCTCACAGGATATCAAGCAGGCGACACAGACAGCCAGAGCAATGGTTACACAGTATGGCTTCTCAGATAAGCTTGGTCTCGTAAACTACGGAAGCGATGATGATGAGGTGTTCATCGGACGCGACCTTGCACACACCAAATCCTATGGCGAGAATGTTGCTTCATTGATTGATGCCGAGGTTAAGGATATTATTGATGATTGCTATAAAAAGGCGAAAGAGATAATTGTCAAGCACCGCAGGGTACTTGACGATTGTGCTAAGCTTCTCATAGAGAAGGAAAAGATTACCGGTGAGGAGTTCGATGCCCTTTTTGAGGCGTAGCTGTAATGAGGTGGCGAATCAGCAGCTTAGAGAACTATGTTAAATGTAAAACAAACGGGCTCTCTTACATGATAGGAAAAAAGTCATGTACAAACTGCACAAAAATATTTTGCAAATTTTGTCATGTTTGTGAACACTTATTTACAAGGTCATGCTAATATATACTCGTAACCCCCCCAATACATTATATAGTTTTTGCTACACCCCATAAGAAATGAAATACCTTCTCCAAAAAGGACAGCGTCGTGAGCTGTCCTTTTTACTTTGCCTTAATTTTTCTTGAAATATTCCCCATACTATCATAGAATATATAGTAAGACTAAAAGGACATGGAAATGTCCGGACGTGTATCATAATATATCAGGCAGGAGGCTCAGCCTGTCTGATTATGAAAGGATTATGTATCTTAATGAAAATTACAAAGAATCTGTCGGGATTATCAAAGAATGAAATCAGAAGCACATATTTTTCAAATATGAAGCCTATCTTGAATGACCGTGCAATGTTTGCAGATGCCACGGAGGAGTACAGAAGCCCTGAGGAGCCTTCAGCCGGTGATACTGTGAAGCTTAAGTTCAGAACTGCAAAGTACAATGTGGATAGAGTTGAGGTTGTGGTTAATGGCATAGCATACAGCATGAAGAAGTTCATGACTAACACGAATTTTGATTATTATATTGCTGAATTTACACTCGGAGCACAGCGCACGGAGTATTATTTCCATGCGCTTGTGGGACGTACAAGCATTTACTATAATCAGGCAGGACCATACAGGGAGCTCAATCCAACCTATAATTTTGTTATCAATCCGGGATTTAAGACACCGGATTGGGCGAAGGGCGCTGTTATATACCAGATATATGTCGACCGTTTCCGCAACGGAGACAAGAGCAATGACGTGGTTGATAATGAGTATGTGTATATAGGGGAGCCTGTACACAGCATCACCGACTGGAATGAGTATCCGGCAACCATGGATGTGCGCAATTTCTACGGTGGAGATTTGCAGGGTGTGCTTGACAAGATGGATTATCTTGAGAGTCTCGGAATAGATGCAATCTACTTTAATCCGTTGTTTGTGTCACCATCTAACCATAAGTATGATATTCAGGATTATGACTATATTGACCCTCATTTTGGCGTTATTGTAAATGGTGGCGGCGAGCCGCTTCCGGATAATGCCAGAAGCAATGACAATGCGACCAAGTACAAGAAGAGAGTAACGGACTATGCGAATCTTGAGGCGAGCAATGAGTTCTTTGCAAAGCTTGTCGAGGAGGCTCACAGAAGAAATATCAAGGTAATCATAGATGGTGTATTCAACCACTGTGGCTCTTTTAATAAGTGGCTTGACCGCGAGAGAATATATGAGGGAAGCGAGGGCTTCGACAAGGGCGCTTATGTGGATAAGGAGAGCCCTTATCATGACTTTTTCAAGTTCCAGGATGACTATGCATGGCCATACAATCAGTCATACCTTGGCTGGTGGGGACACGATACTCTTCCGAAGCTCAATTATGAGGGTTCTAAGAAGCTTGAAGATTATATCCTTGGAATTGCAAAGAAATGGGTTTCCCCTCCGTACAATGTGGATGGCTGGAGACTTGATGTCGCTGCTGACCTTGGTTTTTCGCCGGAATACAACCATATTTTCTGGCGCAAGTTCAGGAATGCGGTAAAGGAGGCTAACCCGGAGGCAATTATACTTGCCGAGAATTATGGTGATTCGTACAGCTGGCTTCAGGGTGACCAGTGGGATACTATAATGAACTATGACGCTTTCATGGAGCCGGTGACATATTTCCTTACGGGAATGGAGAAGCACAGCGATTCAAGCAACGATGCGCTCCGCGGCAATCCTAACTATTTTATTTCGCATATGCGTCATAATATGGCAAGACTTGGCGGACAGCCAACGAGAATATCCATGAACGAGCTTTCTAACCATGACCACTCACGTTTCCTGACAAGACC
>ERZ859967.1518-NODE-1518-length-10567-cov-1.576769_pt1 | contig 10567 bp, 11 predicted proteins | sample MGYA00510115_ERZ859967 | MGnify/ENA primary metagenome ERZ859967 (study PRJEB30046, sample SAMN00715171) | human gut metagenome | study: EMG produced TPA metagenomics assembly of the A metagenome-wide association study of gut microbiota in type 2...
TTAGAAGCAATGCATACACGGATGTATGCTTTGCTTCGGTGGCGAATGTATACAATAACCCATATCAGAGTTCTTAGAACATCTTGCTTCGGACAATGGAGCTGATATGCATAAATATAATACGTTATGCACTCATACATTATATTGGCATGTTTTGGCGACAACATCATATAGAATAAAGCATAAAAATATCGCTTTTGAATCTGCAGCGCGGAAGCCGCTTTTTCAAAAGCGATATTTTGGGATTAAAGGGAAAATCTAAAGAAGAAAATTAATTCTCCTCTTTGCCGAAGTAGTCATTGAATTTCTTTTCTACAGCGTCATAGGTATCCTTGCAAAGTGAAGGAAGCTCCCTGCCCCATGCACCTGTAGCCTGTTCATAGCCCTTTTTGAATGCCTCAAGCATGCTCTGCATCTTATCCTTGTCGCCGCCAGAGAGAGCCTGTGCAAAATCAAAAATACGATCTGAGGTCTGCTTAACTCCCCAGTAGCCATCCTCGGAGATATCCTCCTTAGCCTGTGCTGCTGTGGCAGAGTCAACCTTGAGCTCACCGTTTGCGAGAGCCTTTATCATATCTTCGCTGGAAGCGAAGGTCTTTCCCTGCTTTAAAAACATATCCGAGACAAGGGACTTCATCTTGCCGGTACGGTCTGCAAGATCCTGCTTCATCTGCGCGACAACGGCAGCGTTGCTCTTCTGTCTGGTTGTTGTCCTGCTGGAAGCCTCATATACTGCAGCATCCTTAGAGAAGGAGGCTGTAGATGTCTTATTGTCTTTATTAGTGCTGTTCTTTACCGCTGTGTCGGTATATGCAGCGTTGTCATAGCCGTTAGTTGTAATTCCGTTTACATTCATTATTATGGACTCCTTTCCAATGTAAAATATAGTTAAGTCAATTGCATAATGTACGATATTCATTAACATAGTATCGCAGATATTCTCAGTATGAAATGCAATTAAACCTGTCTTTCAATATATATCGGTAGAAAGGTTAAAAAAGTTAATCGTGGTATATATTTTCGGTTGATTTGTATAATATGTTTGTATATAATATAGTGTGTACTGTATACATAATTCATAATACACTTTAATTTATAAGGAAATGGATATAATGGATGAGATAAGATTAAGAGCATACGCTAAGGTTAATCTTGGACTTGATGTGCTTAGGCGCAGGGAGGATGGGTACCATGATGTGCGTATGATAATGCAGAATATTAATTTGTTTGACAAGCTTACAATAAAGAAAAAGAAAGAAGCAGGAATCAATATCAGTACGAATCTGCCATCCCTTCCGACAGACTCAAATAACCTTGTGTACAGGGCAGCAGCACTGCTCATCGATGAATTCGGAATAGAAGGCGGAGTGGATATTGACCTGTACAAGTTTATTCCGGTGGCAGCGGGCATGGCGGGAGGAAGTGCCGATGCAGCTGCTGTTTTATATGGCATGAATGAGCTTTTCGGCTTGAAATTAAGTATCGGGGAGCTGATGAAGAGAGGTGTCAGGCTCGGAGCGGATATTCCTTATTGCCTTATGGGAGGAACGGTGCTTGCCGAGGGAATAGGTGAGAAGCTTACAAGACTTAAGGCGTGCCCGGACTGCTATTTTGTTGTGGCGAAGCCTCCTTTTCCGGTATCTACGAAGCTTGTCTATGACAAGCTTGTGATTGATGGAAGTACGGTGCACCCTGATATAGATGGAATTATGCATGCGATAGCTGATGGTGATGTGGGAGGAATAGCCTCACGATTGCTGAATGTGCTTGAGACTGTCACTGCGAAGGAATATCCCGATATAGAAGGAATCAAGGATAAGATGAGAGAGTGCGGTGCGTTAAATGCCCTTATGAGTGGCAGCGGACCTACTGTTTTTGGCATATTTGATGACAAGGACAAGGCGTGCGAATGTAACCGGATACTCAGGCAGGATAGCAGGGTAAAGACAGCGTATGTTGCAGAGAGCTGCAGTGGCGGGTTTGACTGTGAACATTAGTATACAGAAGGAGATTGGATTTTTATGTTAGAGGACAGCAATTTTCAGGTCACGATGAATGAGTATCTTCCGCTTCGTGATGTTGTATTTAATACACTTAGACATGCGATACTTAAGGGGGAGCTTGAGCCGGGTGAGAGACTGATGGAGATATCACTTGCACAGAAGCTCGGTGTGAGCCGTACTCCGATCCGCGAGGCTATAAGAAAGCTTGAGCTTGAGGGTCTTGTGGTTATGGTGCCTAGAAAGGGAGCCGAGGTCGCGGACATTACAGAGAAGGATTTAAGGGATGTGCTGGAGGTACGCACAGCGCTTGAGGAGCTTTCTATTGAGCTTGCAATCAGGAATATGGATGAGGAACAGCTTGATAATCTGAAGAAAGCCAATGAAGCTTTTGCAAGAAATTCTGAGGGTGATGACCTTATCAAGATTGCTGAGTCCGATGTGGCATTTCATGAGCATATATATATGGCAACCGGTAATAAGCGTCTTATTCAGATAATCAATAACCTGAGGGAGCAGATGTACCGCTATCGTCTTGAGTACATTAAGGACAAGACAACACATGAAAGACTTGTGCAGGAACACAACAGGATAATTGCTGCGATGCAGCTGGGAAATGTGAAGGAAGCAAAGGCGGCAATAAAGCTCCACGTTGAAAACCAGGAGGAGAATATTTTAAAATCCATAAAAATTAAGAATGCTTAGGAAAAGATGAGGTTTAAATTGTCTGCTGTACGGTAATACTTTCAATAACAATATTTTGAAAGGGAGATTATTCGTATGAGCAGATGCAGTATAGCCGCATGGTGCCTTATGGTGCTGTGCTCAATCATTTTTTTTACATATAGTGCAGGACAGAACCGTTCCGTCACACAGCTTCAGAAAGATATAGCAGGGGAGATAATAAGATTCCATGTACGTGCCAACAGTGACACGGATGCGGATCAGCAGCTTAAGCTGTATGTAAAGGAAGAGCTTGTGAAGTACATGGGGGAGCTTCTGAAGGATGCTTCAGATAGAAGTGCTGCAGAGAATATTCTTAATGAAAATATAGAAAATATAGAAAATGTTGCAAAAGGGGTTATCAAGGAACATAAAAAGGAATATAATGTAAAGGCTTATTTTGAAGAATCGTATTTTCCGGTCAAGGTATATGCAGACATGACATTTCCGCAGGGAGTCTATGAAGCATTCCGCGTGGATATAGGGGCGGCTGAGGGGAAGAACTGGTGGTGTGTGCTTTACCCTAGTCTGTGCTTTGCGGATATCAGCCATGGAACCATGGACACTGCGGCGAAGGAGGAGCTGGAAGCTGTTCTTGATGAGGACGAACTTGAACTTTTGTATGAGAACAAGAGCGGAGATAAGAGGGAACGGGTTTATGAATTTAAGATTTTTACTTTTCTTAATAAGCTGATTAAATGAGCCATATCTGAGAGAAAATGACATGTTGCATTTGTCACATGAAGTAAGGAGGAATCGCCTGTGTAAATGTTCGGAGAAGGCTCATGAAGTATAGAATGGAGATTGATATGTCAAAGCTTAAGGTTGCGGTGCTTTTCGGTGGACAGTCATCAGAGCATGAGGTGTCCTGCCGTTCAGCACTCACTATAATACATAATATGGATAAGGAGCGCTATGAGCAGCTTCTTGTAGGAATCACAAAGGAAGGAAGATGGCTTTTAACCCCGAATGCGGAAGCTATTGAGGACGGAAGCTGGAGGAATGGGAGTACGGAGCTGATTCTGTCACCGGATACAACACATAAGGGCTTCATAGCGATGAAGGACGGAAGGTCTGAGGTTATAGCTGTCGATGTTGTATTTCCGGTACTGCATGGTCTGTATGGTGAGGACGGAACGGTTCAGGGAGTTCTTGAGCTTGCAAAAATTCCTTATGTAGGCTGTGGCGTTGTCGCTTCCGGCGTATCCATGGATAAGCTTTTTACCAAAATTATTGCTGCGACTGTGGGCGTAAAGCAGGCTGGGTATGAGGCTGTAAGACGCACAGAGCTTGAGCATATGGACATAGTTGTGGACAGGATAGAGAAGTCTTTGCCTTATCCTGTATTTATCAAGCCTGCCAACGCAGGTTCGTCCTGTGGTGTGAGCAAGGCAAAGGACCGGGAAGGTCTTATAAAGGGCTTGAAGCTTGCCGCACAGCATGACAGAAAGCTTCTTGTTGAGGAGACAATAGTCGGACGTGAGGTTGAGTGTGCCGTTCTAGGCGGTGAGAATCCTGAGGCTTCCGGTGTCGGTGAGGTTCTTCCGGCAGGCAACGCAGCCTTCTATGACTATGAGGCGAAGTATGCCAATGCCGATTCTAAGACAGACACACATCCTTCATTCCCGGAGGGCAAGGAGGATGAGATAAGAAGCGATGCGGTGAAGATTTTTAAGGCTGTCGACGGATATGGCCTTGCAAGGGTGGATTTCTTCTTAAAAGAGGACGGAACCGTTGTATTCAATGAGATAAATACACTTCCGGGTTTTACCTCAATCAGCATGTATCCTATGCTCTGGAACGAAAGAGGCGTCAATGTGACAAACCTCATTGATAAGCTTATTGAGCTTGCACTTAAGAGATTTTAGGAGGAACGTATGAGAAAGGATGCCCCGATAGGTGTGTTCGATTCGGGTGTGGGAGGTCTGACTGTTGCCAGAGAGATAATCAGACAAATACCGAATGAACGCATTGTATATTTTGGAGATACGGCGAGACTTCCGTATGGAACCAAGTCAAAGGACACGATAATACGTTATGCAAGGCAGATAGTGAATTTCCTTATGGATGAGGGTGTTAAGGCTATAGTTGTGGCATGTAATACGGCAAGCGCTTATGCTCTTGAGGAGATTAAGGACGAGATAGAGGTTCCGATAATCGGAGTGGTCAAGCCGGGAGCAAGGACAGCGGTTTCGGTTACTAAAAATAATCGTATAGGAATAATTGCCACAGAGGGAACGATAAACAGTGGTCTTTATACAAGACTTATACATGAGGAGAATCCGGACATAGAGGTTGTCGGAAAGGCATGTCCGCTTCTGGTATCGCTAGTCGAGGAGGGGTGGCTTCATGACAGTATTACCGATCAGGTGCTGGAGCGCTATCTTGAGAGCCTTAAGCAGGAGAACATAGACACACTGGTGCTTGGATGTACACATTATCCGCTTCTTAGAAGCTCCATCGGAAAAATCATGGGCGATAAGGTCAACCTTGTGAATCCTGCGTACGAGACTGCACTTGAGTTAAAGCGTCTCCTTGCAAAAAAGGAGCTTGCCAACGTAAAGGATGTGGAGGAGCCTAGCGTCATGTACCGTTTCTATGTCAGCGATGCGGCGGAAAAATTTAAAAATATAGCTAATATGATACTCCCATTCGATATTGAGACGACAAAGCAGATCAATATTGATGAGTATTAAAAAGATTATAGTGTGAAGGATAAGTATTGAAACTTAGACTTCACACATGTTTTTTCATTTTATTTATTTAAGGGTAGTTTGGGAATTTACACATGTGAACAGTATGAAGGATATGATTTATATTTTTTGGAAAATGCCATACCGATGAGACAGGCGGCATTTTGGAGAGAAACGCTGAACAGTTGGGTTATTGTTATACAATATAAATTATGCCTGCATACAGGATGTTCACAGAAAGTTGTTCAGAAATGAGGAATAACATGAAAGAGAATATTGTTTTATATATTACAGGCCTGCACAGCACAGGCTCAGATGATGATTCGGTGGAGATGATATACGCCGGAAAGCATTATTTCAGAAACGGAAAGCATTTTATAAAGTATCAGGAGAGTCTTGAGGACGGGCTTTTGACCGATAACATGATTAAGATTTCGCCTAAAGAGGTGGAGCTTGTAAAAAAAGGACCCATGACCACCAACATGCTGTTCACCATCGGAGAAAAGAACCTGAGCTATTATGACACTCCATTTGGAAGCATGACAATGGGGATAGATACCTCCGATATGTGCATAACTGAGAATGATGGAGAGATGAATGTGGATATCCACTATAATCTCGAGATGAATGGGAACCATGTGGCGAAGAGCCATGTTGTTATTAAGGTCAGGGAAGAGACGCAGGAATAGGCTGTGTGGGACAGGCAAAGGTATATTATTTGAGTATTTTGATAGTAAGTTGAAAATAAAATAGTTGAATTTTTCCACAAAAATGTTAAAATATATGAGTATGACATTTTTACATAGGGAGGTACACTATGCCAGCTTGGTTAATAGTAATTCTGTCCATTCTTGCGGTGGTGCTTGTAGCATTTATCGTTCTTCTGATATTGGGCGGCAGATTACAGAAAAAGGCTAATTCACAGCAGGAGGCACTTGCCAGCGCAGCGCAGACAGTCTCAATGCTGATTATTGACAAAAAGAAATTGAAAATTTCGGAAGCGAATCTTCCGAAGGTAGTAACGGATCAGGTTCCTAAGTACGCACGCCGTGCTAAGTTCCCAATCGTCAAGGCAAGAGTTGTGGGCGGCGGAAGCAAGCCTATGAATCTTATCGCAGATGCAGCAGTTTTTGATATTCTTCCGGTAGGTAAGGAATGTAAGGTAGTAGTCAGCGGTATCTATATCACAGAGATTAAGAGTGTCCGCGGTGGCGTTATCCCTGCTCCACCTAAGAAGAAGGGGCTTGCAGGACTTATGCAGAAGGCTTCAAGAAAGGCTAAGGATTCCACCAAGGACAAGCCTGCTAAGGCAGATAAGAATGCGGCGGCAGACAATGGCAGGGAGGCTAAGAAGAGTAAGGAATAAATTGATATGGTTAGTCTTGGCACTATAATATGAAATATAAATAAGCTCACGCACATTGGTTCAATGTGTGTGGGCTTATTTTTTATCTTTAAATTCATCAAACAATATAGATTCAAAATTATGTACTATCTGGCTGCGGGAACGATGCTTTATCTGATTACATCGATAATACCGCTGATAGTCGGGGCATTTATTGACGCTTTTGCCGACAGTATTGACATTGAAAATGTATTGAAGCTGTGCTTTATATTCCCTGTTCTCAGTATAGTGCAGGTGGTTTTGTGCTACTATGTGAAGGTTGAGGGAACAAAGATAGAAGAACTGGGTGAACGGTACGGACTCAGTCTGATATTGATAAATGTTGCGGCGGAAAGTGAATTTTGGGCGGTGCTTGATATTTATATGGAGAATTTCAAATAGTTGTGTTTTTTTTAGATATGAAATAGGACTACGAAGAAAGTCTATAAATAAGAATTCCTATGACAACAATATGCTGGAAAGCATATAAGTCTATACTTACCAGCCAATCTTACATATTACGATATATTTTATGCATGTCTAATCTCTTTACTATCCCCAGTATGGTAATCTATAGATATGTGGGGTTGAATATTATAACAATACACATTAAAACAAATGCCTCTTCCATTATCTTCAATAGATTTTGCTTCCATAACTACCCCATGAGCTAACAGATTTTTTCCCTTAAACTTTGGCGTCACACTATATAAGACGTGATTTCCAGTTTCTTTAATATACCGTACAATCAAATTTTCAAATGGTAGCATCTGCCGTGTATTAAAGTATCGGGTCCCCGTAATTATATTCTTTCTATTTTTATTCTGTCCTGTTAACTGAAAACCGATCAAGTGACATCTATTGTAAAGGAAACTCCCGCTAATACAATCGTATTTTACACTATGCCATCCTGTAGGAATGACAGAGCCAATATTCTCTCTTTTTTTAATAGGCAAACATTCTCTGCCAATGCATGCAAATGCCGCCCCACATCGTCCCTGCTTGTCCAAGGTATATTGTTGAAAACAGTTTAACATCAAATCAGCTTTCCTGAAATATGGAATATTATTATTCAAAATTACACCATCATAACCCTCACAAAAATTATAAAATTTATTATTCTTTAAGCATTTCTCATTGATATAATTTGATGTAACAGTAGAAGTATTTTTTCTTTTCATTTATCTCCTTAGCCATGAATTATGGAAAAGGGATACACAAATATTTTTACACTAAAAAATGCATGCAAAATAAGCGACCTACCACTTTTGAAAATTCAAATCAGTCATCATAAATGACTTCAATTCGAAAATTCTTTGTGTATCCCGCCTGTCTCTTTGCATGCATTTCAAATTCTCAACAAGACCAATTCATATTTTTAATAAAATTTTTAGTGAAATTTCTTCCACCTGTATATGTAAAAAAAAATTTAAAAAACCTATATTTTTTGCCATATTTTATAAAAAAATTTTATATATCGTTATATAAGAAATTTTCTTAATCTATATAAGTTAATTTCTTTAACTCGTATAATTTTTTGAATTAAATTTCAAAATATATGACAGAAAAATTTTTTTTTATTCAAGTCTCATCTATATATTCTCTTTTTGAATTTTTAATTGCTTGTGGAATTATAGAAGATAGATATAATTCTTGATATTAGAAAAAGATATTAATAAAGGACATAATATTAATGATATAAAAAATACTAATAAAAATATGATGTTAATCACATAGAAAAACCAATATTAATCTTCGAAGAAAAATATTGCAAAATAAGTTGTTTTAATTGCTAAAGATGATACATTATGTTAAACTAATTTCAGATATCAGCTATAATGTAATTTAGAAGGAGGTTGTTTTGGAATGAAGGTTGTCATCGGCAAACAGGATTTCGCGTCTCTCAGGGAGCACGATTACTTCTATATTGATAAAACAGGCCTCATTGAGGCGTGGTGGGAAGCTGGCGATGATGTGACACTCATAACACGCCCACGCCGTTTTGGAAAAACTCTTAATATGAGCATGCTTAACTGCTTCTTTTCAAACAGATATTCAGGACGTGCGGATTTGTTTGACGGACTTAATATATGGAATAACGAGAAATACAGACAGCTACAGGGCACATATCCTGTTATCTTCTTAAGCTTTGCAGGCGTGAAAGCGGACAATTTACAGGATTCCAAAACGCAGATTAAGACACAGATAGCTGAGTTGTATGAACAGAACCGTTTTTTATTGGAAAGCAATCTGTTCAGCGACAATGAGAAAAAGATATTTAATGACATGAACATGTATATGGATGACGCTCTAAGCTACTCTTCACTCAATACATTGTGCAGGTATCTGGAACGATACTATAAAAAGAAAGTCATTATGCTGCTGGATGAGTATGATACTCCAATGCAGGAAGCCTACGTCAATGGATACTGGAACGAATTTACTTCATTTATGCGCAATATTTTTAACAACACCTTCAAGACTAACCCTTACCTTGAACGCGCAGTGATGACAGGTATCACAAGAGTATCAAAGCAATCAATATTTTCCGACCTGAACAACCTGAGCGTGATAACAACAACCTCAGAAAAATACAGCGTATATTTCGGCTTCACAGAATCGGAAGTGTTTGGAGCCCTTGAATTATTTGACTTATCAGAAAGAAAAGCAGATGTAAAATGGTGGTATGACGGTTTCACATTCGGTTCACACACGGACATTTATAATCCATGGTCAATAATTAACTTTCTTTCCGAAAAGGAACTTAAGCCTTACTGGGCTTCGACAAGCGCCAATTCACTTGTCAATAAGCTCATACGCACCGCTTCTCCCGATGTAAAGAAGATGATGGAAGAGCTTTTAAACGGCGGCGAAATAGTGGTAAGTTTCGATGAGCAGATTATATTCAGCCAGCTTGACACAGACGAGAACGCTATATGGAGCTTACTCATGGCAAGCGGATATTTGAAAGTGAACTCAGTCGAACACAGAGGTCTGCTCCGCAAACCGTGGTACCATCTTTCGATAACTAATTTAGAGACACTCAGCATGTTCTCCGATATGTTTTCGTCATGGTTTTCAAGTGGTGAGGCACATTATAATCAGTTTGTTGAGGCATTGTTAAAAGGTAATCTCAAGGAAATGAATATATACATGAATGATGTGGCACTGTCTACCTTCAGCAGCTTTGACACAGGAACCCATCCATCGAGGAGAAGCCAGCCGGAGCGTTTTTTTCATGGCTTTGTGCTTGGACTTTTGGTTGATATACGTGATAATTATGAAGTCCTTTCAAATCGTGAAAGTGGCTTTGGAAGATATGATGTAGTTCTGGTTCCGAGGGAGAAGGGACGTGACGCATTTGTTATGGAGTTTAAGGTGTTTGATGACAGTGAAGAAAGTGGACTCGAAGATACAGTTGCGGCAGCGCTCAGACAAATTGATGAGAAAAACTATGATACTCAATTGCTGGACAGGGGAATATCTGAGAATAATATCAAGCATTACGGATTTGCATTTTGTGGAAAAAAAGTGTTTATCGGATGCTGAGAGAAATTATGATACGAGAAAGTGAAAATATGATTGCCAATACTTGCTTTGCCTATAATGAGTTGATGGATTTAAAGTGTAAACACCCAAATATTAGTTTAATTTAAAGGAGGATATTGTATGTACAACGAAAATTATTCTATAATATTCAGTAGTATGACCGGCAACACACGTAAGTTGGCTGATAAAATTCATGAAGTCCTGCCAAAGGAGAGCTG
>ERZ859967.1525-NODE-1525-length-10538-cov-2.442526_pt1 | contig 10538 bp, 7 predicted proteins | sample MGYA00510115_ERZ859967 | MGnify/ENA primary metagenome ERZ859967 (study PRJEB30046, sample SAMN00715171) | human gut metagenome | study: EMG produced TPA metagenomics assembly of the A metagenome-wide association study of gut microbiota in type 2...
ATGCGGGATCAGAAACCCGTACCCCGCCTCCAGCCGGTATTCCTTGTCATGAAACCGGAAATGTCCCTTGCCGCTCAGGACATAGTGGATCAGGTAATGTGGCTTGGAGGCCGGCCCGAAGCTGTGCAGCGGTGCCGTCTGGGAGCATCCGCAACAGTTCACATACAGACTTCCTGTTTTATCATTGACAAAATCCAGTTTAAATGCTTTTTCCATGATCGGACCGTTTCCTTTCCGCGTTACCGCTCTCTCATCTAATTCACGAGAATCCCACCGTTTTCATCAAATTCCACACCGAAATCCCTGCTGTATTCATTCATACGCTGCAAAATTCTCTTCTTATCCTCACCTGCTGCCGGAGTAGGCTTAAAATCATTCCGGGTGGACACAGAACTCACCATGCAGGGAATGATCCTGGCATTTCGGTCCTCCACCTTCTGTCCGTTTTCGAATGTAAAGGTCTGCTGGAAGATCATGGTATCCTTATCTGCCGGGTTCCGGTTCGCTCCGAAGCAGAAATTCGCCAGGCTATAGATGATATATCTGCCCTTATATTCTTCGATTCCCTGAAGGACGTGGGGATGATGACCAATGACCAGATCCACGCCCCAGTCAATGCATTTTCTGCCAAGTACCTGCTGGTAATTCTCCGGATAAGTATCTTTCTCAATCCCCCAGTGACAGCATGCCAGGATCAGATCTACATTCTGTTCCCGCAGGGTCTCGATATTGTTCTGGATCAGCTTTTCCGCCTGTGCGCCCCACTCTACCTCATTGACAGAGATTATTCCTATTTTCAGGTTCCGTTCTCCGCCGTGGGCTGCCGCTCCCCGCCGCCCTTTCGTTCTGGAAGAAACCACCTGAACAGAACGAAAGGAGCACGCTGTATGAGCACGAAAAAATATTTTGACATTTTTTCGCAAAGTTGGCCAAAAGGGGGTGCTGCAAGACCAGTAAGGGGTGAAAGGGGAATCCATGACCTGCCTTCCGGCGAGGAAAGAGGTGAGAATATGGACCTTGAAAGCCATTACCGGCATAAGCAGCACACCTTTGATGTTTTCTGCAAGAGAACGATCAAACATGAAGCCGCAAACGCCTTCCGGCAGATCCATCGGCAGCAGGATCGCTTCGTGTCCCTGTCCGAGCTGTCGGATGATGCCTGCGGTGAGCTTGCGACTTATGACCTCTATCCGTGGGAATACACATCCTTCCCTGTGGACGGCAATGTGATCCTCATTAAGGACGACAGGCTGGCTGACGCGCTGACCGTTTTGCCCCAGGGCCTCCGGGATATCTTTCTGATGTACTGGTTCCTGGAGCTGGCAGATTGGGAGATCGGCGAAAAGCTGCGCCTGCCCCGGAGAACAGTCAATCATCGCAGGCAGCGAGCCTATGGGCTGCTGAAAAAGCTGATGGGAGGTGACGCGAATGAGTAAGCACAAGCTGATCCCATATATCCGGTGATCGCCGCCGCTGTGCGGGGTGACCTGGAGGCGGTGAACCGTGTGCTGGACTTCTATTCCGGCTACATAGCCGCACTCTCCACACGCAGAGGGTATGACCAGAACGGTAACCCCTGCCTTGCCGTGGACGAGGAAATCCGGCGCCAGATCGAAACAAAGCTGACCATTGCTATCCTGAGTTTCGACCTGAACTGAACTCAGACGGGATCTGACCGCATGCCCCCCTTTCCGTGCGGTTGCCCCCTTTGCTCCTTGACAAAGAAAGCCCGGCAAATCCAGGCGCAGCATAGAGCAGACGGATACATTCCCGTCTGTGCGGAGCCATACGACCGGTACGCCATGACCCTCTAACGAGGCGAGCGATATCTACCGGGCAGCAAAGCAGATACGGCAATCTGCGGGCGACGATGCACAGGCGGGGCGATACTCCCTTGCAGTCATAGTCCGAGCGTGCAGCCGTATTCAGGCGGTGAGGCGTCGCAGGCAATGAGCAGGGCCGCGCGAGAACCGCGCGGGGGTGAGATTCCCGTGGAGCTGATAGGCCATTCAGCCGTCCGTTTCTGCTGTTCTTTGTAAGCTATCAAAAAAATGATTTGTTTTCAGACGATTAGAAAGGGGCTAACTATGCAAACAACCGTTTCATCTGAAAAGAAATACGCCCCGCCAAAGCGGAGCGAAAAACAGATCGGCAACACAACCTTTATCGTCAATTCCTTCTTTCGGGAAAAGGGCGACGAGGGTATTGCCGTGAAGCTGGAACGTCTGATGAAAGCGGACGTTCAGAAAGAAGCTACAACTTAATTCTCCCAAACAGGCAGACAGGGACAAAAAGACGCGGTATAATAAAGGTGACTTCAAAACCGTGTTTGACTGCCGGATGGGAGGTTACTATGTATCATCAGTCAAACACCGCTGCCGCGCTTCAATTCCCTTACAGCGCTATGAGCGTCGAAGCTGTTACCGCTTTGTACTGCCGTTTGTCGCGTGACGATGAATTGCAGGGCGACAGCAACAGTATCATCAACCAGAAAAAGATCCTTCAACGCTACGCACTTGACCACGGCTACAAAAATTATCGCTTTTATATTGATGACGGCATTTCGGGTACGACGTTCAACCGCCCTGGCTTCCAACAAATGATTGCGGATATCGAAGCCGGCCTTGTCAATCGGGTCATTATCAAGGATATGTCACGCCTGGGCCGTGATTATCTGCAAGTGGGCATGTATACCGAGATCATGTTCCCGGAGCATGACATTCACTTTATTGCTGTCAACGATGGTGTGGACAGCACCCAGGGTGATAATGAGTTCACTCCTTTTCGGAACATCATCAATGAGTGGTATGCGAAGGACACCAGCAAGAAAATCCGTGCCGTGATGAAGGTCAAGGGCAACGCCGGCGAGCATCTGACGACCCTGCCGCCCTATGGCTACATGAAGTCTCCTGACAACAAAAAGCTGTGGGTCAGGGACGAAGAAGCCGCAGCGGTGGTCTATGAGATCGGCCTATATGTGATGGACGGTTTCGGACCGTCCCAGATTGCAAGAAAGCTGACAGAGCGAAGGATCTTGACCCCGGCCGCCTATTATGCCAGCAGGGGCCGGAAAGCAAGCAATATCAAGCGGGGTTTGCCCTACGCATGGGATGCCTCCACCGTAGCGGATATCATGGACCGCTGGCGGGAGTACCTGGGGCACACGGTCAATTTCAAGACGAGGAAGAAGTCCTACAAGAGCAAAAAGGTCATCCATAATCCGGAAAGTGAGTGGCTGATCTTTGAGAACACCCATGACCCAATCTGGACGGAGGCAATCGCAGATGCCGCGAGAGCAGCAAGGCAGACACGCCGGCGTCCTACAAAAATGGGAGAAATGGGGATGTTCTCTGGCATGATGTTCTGCGCGGACTGCGGATCTGTCATGTATCAATGCAGGGCCACCAACTTCCGGCGCGAGCAGGAATACTACCTGTGCGTCGGCTACCGAAAGAGCCGTGACTTCTGCGGTCAGACTCATTCCATCCGCACGGTGATCTTGGAGGAATTGATTCTGGAAAACCTGCGGGAGATCGTTTCCTTCGCCTCCCGCAGTAAGGACGAGTTTGTGAGGCTGGTCATGGACAGTGACCTGCGGCAGCGCGACCGGGATCTTGCAAAGCGGAAACGGCAGCTTGCCGATTCCGAAAAGCGGATCACAGAGTTGGATGCTATCTTCAAGCGGCTCTATGAGGACAACATTTCGGGCAAGCTCTCCGATGAACGCTTTCAGAAGCTCTCTGCGGACTATGAGAAGGAAGAACAGGATCTCAAGGTGCTGACGAGTTCCCTTCGGAAAGAAGTGGAGCTGGAGGAAAGCAAATCGGCTGATGTTGATCGTTTTCTCTCCGTTGTGGAGAGGTACACGGATATCCTGGAGCTCACGCCCTGCATCCTCCATGAGTTCGTGGAGAAAATCATCGTCCATGCGGCCAGCGACCCGAAGGGCAAGAATCGGACGCAGGAGATCGATATTTACTACAAGGGCATCGGGGCCTTGGAAATGTCAAAAGTCACGGCATCAATGGAAAAATGAGAAAACGGTACAGCCGAAGCTATACCGTTCTCTCTTTCCTCACGATGTTTTCTTATCGGGAGCACCCTTTCGGGTGCTCCCTTTTTATTCAACAGTGACAGATTTCGCGAGATTTCTCGGCTTGTCGATATCACACCCGCGCTGGAGCGCGATATAATACGCCAACAGCTGCAGCGGCACGACGCCGAGCGACGGCAGCAGCATCTGCGCCGTATCGGGGATCGTGATAACATTTTCGACGGTCTTCACCATCTCGCCGCGATGGCTCTCGGTCGCAAGCGCGAGAACGTCCGCGCCGCGGGCCTTGACCTCGACCACGTTGCTCATGGCCTTGTCGAAAAGCGGGGCGTAGGTGCCGAGCGCGATAACGAGCGTGCCGTCCTCGATGAGCGAGATCGTGCCGTGCTTGAGCTCGCCGGAGGCGTAGGCCTCGGAGTGGATGTAGCTGATCTCCTTGAGCTTGAGCGAGCCCTCGAGTCCGAGCGCATAGTCGAGGTTGCGGCCGATGAAGAAGACGGAATTGTGGTTGAAATACTGGGAAGCGTACTTGGGGATGGCCTCGCAGCTCTCGCTCGCGAGGAACCGCTCCATCTTCTCCGGCAGCTTCTGAAGCTCTGCGACCGCCTCGTCGTACTCCTCCTTTTTCACCGTGCCGAGCGCCTCGCCAAACGCAAGGCCGATCATGTCGAGCACTGCGAGCTGCGTGGAGTAGGCCTTTGTCGTCGCGACAGCAATCTCGGGACCGGCCCAGGTGTAGAGCACGTCGTCCGATTCGCGGGCAATGGAGCTGCCGACGACATTGACAATACCCAGTACCTTGAAGCCCTTTGCCTTGGATTCCCGCAGAGCTGCCAGCGTATCCGCAGTCTCACCGGACTGGCTGATGACGATGACCATATTGCCCTTCTGCAGGATGGGATCACGATAACGGAATTCGCTGGCTACATCCACCTCTACCGGGATTCTTGCCAGACCTTCAATGACATATTTTGCGGTAACACCGGTGTGATATGCGGAACCGCAGGCCACGATATGGATCTTTGTGATCTCCTGAATCTCCTCATCGCTCATATTCAGTTCTTCGATGACGATATCATTATCCTTGATACGGGGAGAAATGGTATCGTTGATCGTCTTCGGCTGTTCGTAGATCTCTTTCAGCATGAAATGCTCATAGCCGCCCTTTTCCGCAGCATTGGCATCCCAGTCGATGGTCACGGGGGTTTTCGTGATCTCTTCTTCGTCCACTGAGAAGAACCTAAGACCGTCTTCCTTCAGTTCCACCACTTCCTGATTATCTACATAATATACGGTTCTGGTATATTTCAGAATTGCGGGAACATCAGATGCGATAAAGCTGCCGCTCTCACTCTTGCCTACGATCAGAGGACTGTCTTTGCGGGCAGCGAAGATCTTATCCGGCTGATCGGCAAACATGATACCCAGCGCATAGGAGCCCTCTACGCGATGCAATACCTTAGTGATCGCTTCCAGGGGATTTCCCTTATAATAGTAGTCTAACAGATGCGCCAGTACCTCGGTATCGGTCTCAGAGATGAACTGATACCCCTTATCCTGCATCTTTTTCTTCAGTGGAATATAGTTCTCAATGATTCCATTATGTACTACAGCAATGGTACCGGCATTATTCATATGGGGATGGGAATTAATATCACTGGGAGCACCGTGGGTTGCCCAACGAGTATGCCCGATACCGGCAGTCCCCTTCATAGACTCGCCTCCGTGTGTCAGGTTTTCCAGAACCTTAAGTCTCCCGACAGCCTTTTTGGTGTTGATCTTCTCCCCATCAAAAATAGCCATACCCGCAGAATCATATCCACGGTATTCCAGTTTGGACAGACCGTCTAAAATGATCGGTGCTGCCTGTTCTGTTCCAATATATCCTACGATACCACACATAGTCATACATCCTTTCTGTTCTGTTTCCAGTATTCTTTGTTGGAAGTAAAAGCCAGGACCCATTTTTCGGGGAGCCTGCGATAGTTCTTACCTAATAGATAACCTGCATATTTACAGGCACATTGTATATAAAAATGGGGCAATTTGCCGGACATATGATGATCCCGCAAATATGCCGTCACATCTTTCACCATTCGTTTTCCCTCGGACTCCGAAGGATATGCTGCGAAGACTTCCGGATGTTCTGCCTGGGATACCCCCAGGTCAAAATTCCTGTGGAACTGCTGTCCATTGGTATAATTATGGGAATGGACCACCCGGGCATCCGCCGCATAAGCGATCGCGTAACCCGCTTCCACAGCTTTCGCCGCATAGATCATATCCTCATTAAATATGGTATGTTTTACGAATCCACCCAGTTCTTCATAGATCTCCCGGCGATATGCCGCACACACATTGGAGCAGAAAAATGTCTTGATCCCCAATATCTTAAGATCTTCTGCGGATTTGATCCGTGACTGTGCCGGATAATTAAAGTCCCTGGTATAACATTCCACCGGTGTACAATCTTCTCTCGGCAGCTGTCTTGCATAGGATACCGCCACCTGATCCCGCAGTGGTTCCGTCAGTTGTTCAATCAGATTGTCATCTGCCGGCATGGCATCCTGGGTCATCATGACAAAAATATCTGCGGAAGATTTTTTCACACCCATACGTCTGGTGCCGCCATGATCAAATTCTCTTTTGGAGACATGATATACCTTAATGTTCTGATATTTCTCCAGAAATCTGGTTCCATAGATCAGCTGCTCAAAATATTTTTCCTCGGTGTTCAGCAGGATCACTTCATGTACCGGCACGCTCTGGCTGTCAAGCTTATCTAATAATGTAAATAGTTCTTTCCCCGGTTTATACAGGGGAATGATCACATCGATCTCCATTGCAGAGCGCTCCTTACTTTCCCAATCTCTGGTCTATTATACTTTATCCCCGTCTGTTACACAAGACTTTTTCATATGACACGAGGGAGCTCCGGTGCTCTCCGGAAGACTCCCTCGTCAATTCCTTTTCTTATTTATTCAGATAAGGTGCCGTATCGGATGCAATCTTTCTACTGTATTCCTTTACGCTGTCGGTTACGGTGTAGTTCGCATCATCAAATAGGAACTGATGCAGCCATACAACATTGCTCTCCAGATCCAAAGGTACTACACTGCTTCCCTTTGCACCGATGTTACCGGTGGCACGCATGGTCTCTTCAGGGAAACCTCCCTCGTCCACAATACGATATTTTGTGATGTTAGCCAGCAGATCCAGAATATCCTTGGAATCCAGGCTGGTGTAAACATCATCGATGGCACTGTTAAATACCTTGGACAGAGTATCGTAATCGGCCTTCTTCGCCTGATCTTCAATCGCCTGAATCACTTCACGCTGACGTGCGGCACGCTTGAAATCATTACCTGCGGTATAACGGATACGGCAGTAAGCCGTCGCCTGCAGACCGTTTAGCAGCTGTACTCCGGTCTCTGTTACCGGTGTGTAGTCACATTTTAAGACCTCTGCAATACCGATCTGGTAGTTATTGATATGCTTGATTTCCTCAGAGTCCACATCGATATAGACACCGCCCAGACCGTCAATCACTTCACTCAGTCCCTTATAGCCTACGGTTACAAAGTTCGTAATATCCATATCCAGATTCATGTTTAACATCTTGACTGCCTGCTCCGCTCCGCCATAGGAATAAGCCGCGTTACACTTCTGATAGGAGTCCGTGCCGATGTTCAGATACGTATCACGATATACACTGACCAGTTTGATATCGCCGGTATCCATATTGATGCTGGCGATCATAATACTGTCGCTTCGGCTGCCCTTGTACAGCTGGCTGTCCTTCGTCGCATCCACACCGAACAGTGCAATGTTCATATACCCCTTCATTGCTTCGTCCTGTTGTACTTCTTCCGGAATCCGGAGCTCTTCCGTCTCTAATACCGTTACCTTGGGGCCTTCATTATTTGTGTGGGTCATTACCAGATACAGTACTGCCACCATGATCAGGATAACCGCAATCTCTACACCAAAGATGATAACCTTTCTTCTTTTCTTGGCAGCGCGCTGCTTGGCAGATACTCTCTTCTGTCCGTTGCCGGATGTTGTCCTCTGTCCGTTGCCGGCAGGTCGCTGTCCCGCAGGTCTCTGTCCATTCCCGGAAGGTCTTCTTCCGCTTCCGGCTGGTCTCTGACCATAGCCGCCATTGTAGTTAGAATTTGTTGCCATCTTGTCTTCTCCTTGTGTTAATAAGCATTTTTATTGATAAATCCTGTGAAAAACGTCATAAGAATGATCTTAATGTCAAACCCCAAAGTCCAGTTCTCAATGTAATAAATATCATACTCGATCCGCTTCTTGATGGAAGAATCACCACGCAGACCGTTGACCTGCGCCCATCCCGTGAGCCCCGGTCTCACCTGATGTTTTACCATATATCTCGGGATCTCTTCCTTGAACTTTTCCACGAACTGAGGGCGCTCCGGTCTCGGTCCCACCAGGCTCATATCTCCTTTCAGGATGTTGAACAGCTGCGGAAGTTCATCAATGCTGGTTCGTCTTAAGATCTTGCCGATTCCGGTGACTCTGGGATCGTTTCGCACCGTCCAGCCCTTTTTCTCCTCCGCTGCAGTCTGCATTGCCATACTGCGGAATTTGTACATATAAAATGATTTATTATGAAGTCCTACCCGTTCCTGCTTGAAGATCACAGGTCCCGGACTGGAACATTTTACCAGAATTGCCGACAGCAGCATGATCGGTGACGTAATGATGATGCCGAACACGGAACCGACAATATCCATGGCTCTCTTGATCATCATATTTCCGGTGTTGGTCAGCGGCACATACCGAATATTGATCACCGGCAGTCCCATGAGATCCTCCGTATAAGGTCTGCTGGGGATCAGACTGCTGTAGTCGGGGATGAATTTCGTATGCACGCCGGATTTCTCACAGATATCCACAACACCTTCCAGATAATCATAATCTTTCAGAGAAAGCGTGATCGCGATCTCGTCCAGCTTGTTCTCCGGAAGAATATACTCCAGATTCCCCAAAGTTCCCAGGACTTTCACTCCCTTATAGGTGGTCCCTCCCGGAATGTGCTCATCCAGAATACCGCATACCACATATCCCCACTGGGGATTGCTTAAGATTCTGTCAATATACTCTTCTGCTGCTCTGGAATATCCCACCAGCAAAATATGCTTCAGATTGTATCCCTTTTTCCGGAGTGTCCGCAACGCTTTTCGCATTATGATGCGGGATACCGAAGTCAGAAATACATTCAGCACATAAAAAATTGCCATGACGGATCGCGAAAAGTTAATCTCACGGATGATCATATACAGGATAATGATCAATGCCGCCAGGCCGATGGTATTTGCCTGCAGAATGCTGTAAATCTCATGTCTGCGGCGGACGGTTCGCTTCGGAGAATACACGCTGCACCGGTAATACAGAAACATATATCCGGGTACAATAAAAGGAAGCAGCTTATAATACTCCTGCACAGGCAGGACACCGATCCCGGGACCGTCGTTCAATATATAAAATTTGATATAATAGGCAAGGACAAAGGATATGGCTGTGATCAGCGCATCCATTATCACAAGAAGCCTGTTAAAGACTTTCTGGTTGTCTTTTATCATATGGGTCACCCAATCTGTAAGTCTGAAAAGCTTCTTTTTAACGATTTCATTCTACAATAACGGTGTTTTTTTCTCAACTTAAGAATTTATGAAGCCATTTCTTAAGATTTCATAAGAATTCGAAACACATTGAAATACAGCTGCCACTGGATCTTCACATAATTCCCCAGATGATGCCACCGGAAGGGAACTTTGTGCTGTCTTCCCTTGGTTCCTACAGATCTTTTCAGTCCAGCTGCCAGTCCTTTCAGATATAGTTTTCCCATTCTTTTCTTACAAAAAAACAAAAACTTTATGCCAAATCCAAGCAAAAAAAACGGCAGGTTCAGAATACACTGCAAAAGCGGCATATTCTTGCCGATCACATAAATACTGTTGGCAGACGCAAGTAACGTTTTCCGGGGATTGTATCTGGATCCCGTGGAAGCACTGCCATAATGCAGCACAGCCGCCTTCGGTTCATATCGGTTCTCATAGCCGTAGATCCGGGCACGGTAACCGATATCAAGATCTTCCAGATAAGCAAAATGCGCCTCGTCAAAATAGCCGATCTCCTCAAATACCTGACGTCTGTAAATTGCCGCTCCGCCACAGGCTGAGAATATGCTGACATTCTTGTCATAATCCACAGCAGGCCGGCCTTTTCCCCGGGAATATGCCCATCCCAGAACGCAGTAGCGGTCTCCCGCATCATCCAGCAGCTCTGGCTTATCCCACATAAGCATTTTGGCGCTGACGGAAAATATCTTTTCATCCTTCCGAATGGCATCATACAGTCCTTTCACAAATCCAGCTTCTACTCTGGTATCGTTGTTCAACAAGATCACATAGGGGCTTCGTGCCTCCCGGATTCCCAGATTCACCGCATGACAGAA
>ERZ859967.1526-NODE-1526-length-10531-cov-2.134212_pt1 | contig 10531 bp, 9 predicted proteins | sample MGYA00510115_ERZ859967 | MGnify/ENA primary metagenome ERZ859967 (study PRJEB30046, sample SAMN00715171) | human gut metagenome | study: EMG produced TPA metagenomics assembly of the A metagenome-wide association study of gut microbiota in type 2...
GGGAGCTCAGATCAGTAACTTCTATGGAATAGAGATTTTTACCAATCATCATCCTCCATTGTGCAGCTTTTTCTATGGTGCAATCGCATGGTATTCACAGAAATGGGGATGTGCGAACCTGGGGATGTTCATGATTCCGTTGATTCAGACAGCTTTATCGGCATGGGCTGTTTCACAACTGTGTATTTTATTATATAAATTAAAAAGCCCATACTGGATGCGTTGGGGCACTCTGTTATATTTTGCACTGTTTACGGTCTGGAGTATATTTGATGTGACTGTGATCAAAGATTCCATGTACTGGCAGTTTACTTTGCTGTTTGGGGTAGAAGCAGCGAAGTGTCTGTATTTTAAAGATGAGTTCTTTGCAAAGAAAAGAAATATGCTCGGAATGATAATTTATGCCGTTCTTGTGATGCAGATCCGTAATAATGGTGTATTTGTATTGTTATTTATGGCGCCTTTTATCATTTTAATGTCTCCAAAAGGTAAAAAATGGTGTACAACGGCGATTGTAATAGTGGCATTGGGAATATCGGCATTATTGAATCAGGTAGTATATCCGGCAGCAGGGGTAATCAGTCTTGAAGATAAAGTAGATACCTATTGCATTATGTTTCAGCAGACGGCGAAATATGTACAGGAGCATTCGGGAGATGTTACACCCAAGGAACGGGAAGTACTGGATAAGGTGTTTGATTATGAGGAACTTCAGAAAGCATACGAACCGCATCTGGCAGACTGGGTAAAGAATTGTCTGAGAAAACAGGAAGGCAGTACAGATGATCCGACAGGAAGCTATTTTGCCAGTTTAAAGAAGGACTACTTCAGAGTATGGTTTCAACAGTTTATGAAACATCCATTAACATATGTGGAGGCATTCTTTGAATGTTCCTATGGTTATTATTATCCGGATGAGGGAACGTATAAAGAGGGACTCGGGTTCTATGAAGAAGAAAGATACATGTTTACCAGAAGTATGTCAGATGCAAGCCAGATAGAGGGATTGGCACGTGCCAGATTCTTGATGGAACAGGTCAGTAAGCTGGAATATGCTCCGGGTATCGGAATGCTGTACCGTTGTGGTTTCTATGCGTGGTGTGTTATATTCGCTTTTATATATGCAGTGGTGTGGAGAAAATATAAGATGGCGGTTATGACAATACCTGCGGTAATCAATTTACTAGTGTGTATGATTTCACCTGTGAATACCTGCATTCGGTATGCGATGCCAACAATGTGCATGATTCCGCTGCTTGCTGCATTGCTGTGGTACAATGAGAACCGGGAGTCAGGTGACGAAAGGCTATATTGATAGAAGAGGACAAGTGAATGAAATTTGATATTTTGGAAAAATGGAATCGTAAAATGCCAAGACATACGAGGATATGCCTGATATCCGGTCTGTTGATCGGGTGGCTCACACATTTCTATATGTTTACACATAAATTACCGAACTGGGATGATCTTAATAATATAGGAGCACCCGGAAGCGGGGATTATCTGGGCAGATGGTTTTTGAAGTATATTCATCCACTGGGAGGAAAATATAGTATTCCGGCAGTACATGGATTCCTCTTCGTTGTGTTTTTGGCAATTGCAGCGTGTTTTGTTCTAGAGATTGTACAGATAAAAAGCACTACGGGGGCAATATTGGTTCCGGCAGTTATGGTGACATTTCCAAGTGTGGTCAGCACAATGACTTTTATGTTTATGGCACATACATCAGGAATTGCAATTATGATGACATGTGCAGCAGTATATTTACTGCGAAAGTACAAATATGGCTGGATGCCTGCCACAATTATGCTGATATGTGTGTTGGGAACTTATCAGAGTTATATCAGTATCGCAATCGGGTTAATGCTTGCCGGCATGATAGTGGATCTTATAAAAGGGAAAAAAGCAGATAAAGTGATCAGGAGCGGTTTTCTGTGTGTAGGGATTCTGGTTGGGGCAGTCGTTGTATATATGCTGCTGTCACATGTTATATATCCCAATCTGGATAATGAGTCATATGGTGGGGTAGGAAATATGGGACAGATTGAAATATCACAGGTTCCAACATTAATCGGAAGATGTTATAAACGTTTCCTTGAGTACTTTTTGTGGAAGCCATTTGCATTTGTTACAAAGACATCTCAGACTATGAATATCCTGGTATGCATTCTGGCAGTTGCGTTGTTTGCATATTTGGTGTGGAAGAAACAGCTTTATCGTAAATGGATGGAATTGACATTGTGTATAATACTTTGTGGGTTTATGCCACTGGCAGTCGCATTCATTTATTTTATGGCTCCGGAAGTAGATTATTCTATGCTTATGTTTTATGGATATACATTAATTTATGTGCTTGTACTTGCAATGGCAGATATCTGCATGGCAGAATGGGAGCAGAACAGTGGCATAGGATTGAAAAAGTGGATAGAATATAGCCGTTATGGTCTTGTTATAGTAACAGCAGTAGTAGTATTTATAAGCTGCTATACTGATTATCTGGTCACAAATAAAGCATATTTAAGAATGGATATTGCAGTAAGCAGGGTAAATAATTATTTTAACCGGATCATTGCAAGTGTAGAGGCACAGGATGACTATCAGAATGGCGATGATGTTACTTTCGTGGGAAATTTCTATTATAAAGAAAATCCTAGTGTAGTAGAATTTGATGTTATGGATTCTGAGTCATTGCGTGAACTTTCCGGTGTTGCCCTGGAAAATGGGTTGATGACATCAGGAGCAAGGGATAACTTTATCCGCCATTATGTTGGATTTAATATGGCAGATCTGTCAGAGGGAGATAAAGAAAAAATAGCTCAAACAACGGAATTTAAGGAGATGCCGGATTATCCTGCCCAGGGGTCAATTCAGAAATTAAATGGCATATGGGTAGTGAAATTATGCGATTATGAGGACTAGAGAATGATATTAGTAGTAGATTGTTTTAAATTAGTGCGTGGAGCAGGTAAGAGCATTGGTATTTATAATCTGGCTCTTAATCTGGTAAGAAATCTTGTAGAAGAGAAGGAAAGAACCAAAGACAGTGAAATAAAACAATGCAGAATTGTAGTTCTGGGTAACGCTTATAATGAAAAGGAATTCAATATACCGGGGGTAGAATTTGTATGCATAGAGCATAATCCGTTAAATAAACTCAGGTGTATATGGTGGGAATTATTTGAGGTTTCATTTGCAGCCAGAAAATATCATGCTGATAAGATGATCCATCCACGTGGATATGCACCTATATTAAAAATGACAAAGGAATATATTGTTGTACATGATATGATTCCTTTTTACTATGATGAGCACTATAAAGGGTATTTTAATCGATTGGAAAACTTCTACATTATGTGGAGGTTAAAGGCTTCTATCCGGTCCTGTGACAGAGTGATCACGATTTCGGAGGCTTCATGTGAAGACATATTGAAACGGGTAAAAGTATCAAAGGATAAAATATCAGTCATTTATAATGGATATAATCGCATTAGCGAGATACCTATGCAAGGAATGAAAGAGGATTACATGATTGCAGTAACTTCTGATTTACCGCATAAAAATGCGGAGGGAATCATCAGGGCTTATGAAAAGTATTGTTCCAAAACGGATAAACCTTTGCAACTTCGTATTATAGGAATCGCAGATGTGGCTCAATATCATTTATCACAGGATGTAGAGAATAATATTATTTGTTATAAATATATTGAATCAAATGAAGAAATGCATCATATGATAGCAGCTGCTAAGATATTCCTATTTCTTTCTTTGGTTGAAGGGTTTGGATTTCCGCCTATTGAAGCTATGCAGCTTGGAACTCCGGTGGTATGTTCAGGGGTTAGTTCTTTACCAGAGGTTGTAGGGGGTGCTGCTATACTGGTAGATCCGTGTGAACCAGATGAGGTAGCAGAAGCATTGGTGAAATTGCAGAATGATGAAAATAAGCAACAGGAGCTTATTGTTAAAGGATATCATAATGTAGAGCGATTTTCGTGGGATAAAACAGCTAATAAATATGCGGATATTGTAATGAAATAGATTTGACGAATCATTTTTTTAAATTCCCGGGGATACCTTTGTGTTATTTAGAAGTTGTATAAAAATGCTCTGCAAACTTTGAAACTGCAACTAACGTTGTGGTACATGAAATAACAAAGATTGCAGAAGCATGACCTATAAAGCACATAATGCTGCTGAGTATAATGGCGCAACCAAGCAGAATACATACCTGCTTGGGAAAACTGTCTTCAGGAGCATGCCTATAGTCTTTATAAACCTGAAAAAGAATTACTCCAATGGACAGCGCAAGTATTATAAAGGATATCCATGGAGCAGGGGTAAATAACCTAACAAGTATAAGAATACATAATAACGTCATGAAAGATAAAAGAAAACATGACTTGTAAGTTTTAAGATGAAGACCACCAAGATAAGATCGTAATGGAATGAATATGGCAAAGAAGAGACATCCTTCAAGAGGCATCCTGAAGAGTGCAATAACGATAATGCTTACCAGAATAGACAAGCCATGTTCAAACATCATTTGTATGCCATAGCTGTATATGTTGTATTGCTCTTTACTGATATAATTGTGGGATAATAAATAATTTGATAATGCACGACAAAGATTTTCCATAGCTTGCCTTTCTGAATAAAGCTTACGCAGGTAATTATAATGCGATATATAATTAAAAAGTTAAAGAAGTTGAAAATAAGAAGTTATATGTAAAAATTAATATATTGCTTAGTATCTGCCCTTTTAAGAATATGAGTCTCACATAGGAAAAAGGTATTATATAATGTAAATATCAATAGATAGGGAGCAATACGAATGATACAAATAGCAATATGTGATGATGACATGACAACAACTTCTCAAATTGAAGAATATATTAGGCAGATTGAAATAGAACAACATATACAGGTACAATACCGTATTTTCTTTGATGGAAAATCTTTTATGCAAAGTGTTGAGAGCGGGGAAGCATATGACCTGATTTATTTAGATGTTGAAATGCCTTTGATGAAGGGATTGGATGCTGCAAAGAAACTAAGAGAAATGGAAATATCGTCTTTAATTATTTATATTTCCAATTATGAGACATACTGTGAATCCATGATAGAAACAGAACCATTTCGGTTCCTGAGAAAGCCAATCAATGATGTGGATCTGTTTAGAAAATACTTTATGAGTGCGTATAAGAAACTGGAAAATAGAAATGAGTATTATACATATTCCTATAAGAAAATTCATCATAAGATAAATATTAACGATATTATGTATTTTGAAAGCAACAATAGAAAAATATATATACATACAAATGGAAATCAAGAAAACAATACATTTTATGGTCAACTGGATAAGGTTGAAAAGGAGTTGGAATCCAAATCATGTACATTTGTTCGGATTCATCAGTCTTATCTGGTAAACAGTACGTATATCAACACGGTACAGCATGATGCAGTCATTCTGGAGAATAAAGATGAACTTCCAATCAGCGAAAAACGTCAAAAGGAGATACAGAGAAAGCTATTTCTGGAGAGATAGGTGGAGAATATAAGCAATGATATATGATCAGATTATAAATATATTGATGGTTGCCTTTGGAACTGAAATAGTAAGACTTTATTTCCAGGTATTTTGCTGGAAGAGAAGAAATCCACATAAAACAAGATGGGCTGTATGGCTTTTGTATGTCGTTTTTCAAATAATAATCATGATATACAATGCCAGTCATCCGTTGGCTATATTGATAATAAATATTCTGTTGGCTTTTCTAATATGCAAATTGACATACGATGTGGAGTTCAAGCTTGCGGTATTTCTGGCTGGAACATTATACGTAGTATGGATGTTAGTAGAGGTAGCCACAAATTATGCATTGACATTGACTGGAGTTGCACTACAAGAGAATGGATTTATAGTAGGAGTTATTATTTCCAAGATTGTTATGTATATTCTACTGCTTATAATGAGCAGATATACAAAAGCGGATCATATGGCTAATCTGCCATTCAAATACTGGCTGAGTTTATTTACAGTTCCTGTTGTAACAATATTTATAATCCATAATTCATTTATGATAACTGTTGGCAGCGATAGAAGTGTATTCTTTTTTACGTCAACAGTTTTATTGATTTGGGTTAATTATATGATTTTTGATGTGTATAACAGGCTGGGAAAGCAAATGCTGGATGACAGAAGGCTGTTAATATACGAGCAACAATTAAAGATCTGTGAGCAGCAGGCTAATACAAGAGAACAGGCTTATCAGGAGACTGCAAGGTTAAGACATGATCTGAAACAGTATTTATTGGCATTGTTTACTGATATAGAAGCAAAAGACTATGATTTGGCACAAAGTAAGATACAGGAGCTACTGGATCAGAATCAGATATACCGTCAGGAAGTTGTACATAGCGGAAATATCTGTATAGATGCATTATTAAGTTATAAACATGCAGAGACAATACAGAAGAAGATAAAGGCGGAGTATGAGGTATCAGTTATACCGGAGCTGCCTTTTGAACGGGGTGACTTATGTGTTATTCTGGGAAATTTGCTGGACAATGCAATAGAGGCAGCATCTAAAGTGGAGAACTCTGAAAAATGGATGAGGACACAGATCCAATATAATAAAGGTTGCATCCTAATTGTCATAGAAAATGCATGTAATGATAAATTTATTAATTATGATCATGATAGATATATGACAACAAAATCGGATAAAGCAGAGCATGGTATAGGACTGGAATCAGTTCGGTATACTGTAGAAAAATATCACGGAACAGTAGAAATCGAGAAAAAAGAATCTATATTTAAAGTAACTGTATTTATGTATGCCAAGTAATACCTGTAAAAATTACATATAAACCAGTAATTTCATCAATATCAGTTCAAAATCTTTACGCTGAATTATTATAAATACATAAAATTTTATAAAGGGGTGAAGACTATGAAGAAAATTAGAAATTGCCAGTTTATTTTTCAGACCATTACGTCTTTGGCTTTCTCACTTGCAGTAGTGGCAGCCAACACAAGATGTGCATACATCTATCACCAGCCTAAAAAGCCGGAAGAATTAAAAACATTAAGAAAATAAAGTAGCTAGAATTTGTGAGAAAACATCTTGGTAATCAAATGATTAACGAGGTGTTTTTCACTATAAAAGAAAAGGGATGAATATGGAAAATAAAATAAAATATTTGGAAATGATACAGAATGTTATTACGCGTATGGCAGGGAATTCCTTTGCATTAAAGAGTTGGACAATAACGTTGGTGGCAGGTGTTTTCGTTTTGGCTGGAAAAGATACTAATAAGTTTTACTTTCTTATTATATATGTAACTATTATTGCTTTTTGGGCATTAGATACATACTATTTATTGCAGGAAAGGCTATATCGTTCATTATATGAAAAAAGCACACAAATAGATGAGAAACAAATAGATTTCTCATTGAGTGCTACACGGAGAGAGTTTGGCGGTAAAAAAAATAATTATTGTTGGTGCTTATTGTCACCAATAGAAATAGGATATTATTTACCATTAATTTTAGTATGTACATTTATTATTATAGTTACGAATATATAGATAAAAGATTAGATAGGTAATTGCGAAACAAGTTCGCAATCTTGGTTGAAAACAAGGATAGAATCCTGCATTGCAGGATTCTTGGAATGGAAGGTGGCAGTCATTTATTTAGAGCATGACAAAAAGGCTTCATAGTTAGTATGAAGCAGAAAAATTTATAAAATCTCAATTTTAAGCAATCAAAGGCTTAAGACTTCGAATGTATTGATGTTGATGAATTTTATCAGCAACGATTACTGTAACAAGCTGGGCCATGCCAGCCAAAAGTAAATCGGCATGAAGCGTTTTTTTGTTCTGGGTTTTACGATTAGCTACGCAAAAGCTGTCTTTAAAGTGGTTGATAGATTTTTCAACGTTTACACGGATTTTATATGTTTCTTCCCATTCTGCTGAACCCCGTTCCACTCTGGGATAGGCACGAAGATTCTTTTCTGGATAAATGTAAATCATTCTTCCACAGGAAGATGTTGTGCAGGGATTATCACAATGGCATACACGGCGTTTTATTTTATCTGCTTTATTGTATTCCCATTTCATTTTCGGGCAGACAAATTTCATCGTGGGAATTTTGCTTTTTAAGTGTGATTTACTGCCTTCTCTTTTCATAGGAAGCGAAGGATCATGCGGACAACAGGGAACACCATTTTCGTTAATGGTATAACCATTATCTTCCATAGAAAGTTTTACGCGGAGAGGAATAAATGCTTTTTCAAATCCAATTTCACCGAAAAGGGCTTTGTAGATTTCAATCGTGTCAAAAGCAGCATCACCAAGAAAAGTCTTAGGGGCGATAAGCGGATGCTTCTGAAAGAAATCAACCAGAACAGGAAGCAGGGCTTTTGAATCGGCAAGAGATTTATCCTCATCAGGAGAGTCAGATTTCTTTTCCACAACGATATCCGGATGAGCCTTTAGGAACTCTTTGTTATAGAAAGTGATATCACGGACAATACCAAGCCCATTGGTTACGATGCCGAACTTATAGGCATAGCAGAAATGTCCATTGATATACATCTGTTTGATTGCCTGATTCGAAGCAGCATGCGTAGGCATGGAACCATAGGCAGCCTTATAAGGATCATAGCTTTTATCAAGGTTGTTTGCCTTTGCAAAAGCTTTTAACTGTTTGATAATACGGTTTGCGTATTTTGGATTATTTTCAGTGACCCAGGCTTCAATGCCAGAGGTATCGAAGATAGTCATAGCTGCCAGATGAGGGTCAAGTTTTTGGCAGATCGGTTCGGTCATATCAACCATGTGATCGAACATAGATTGTAAGTCCATCAGGAAATCCTGTTTAAAACGGGTAAATTTTGAGGCATCCGGTACAACATCAAAGCCACAGAAGTCACGCAGTTCCTGAGAGTATTTCAAGAACACAATCAGGAGCGTATCCGTCGGGACAAATGCAGCAGTCTGCCCGGTTGCAAGGGAGATACCGGAGGATATCAAAAAGCAGCTGGATGAATATCTGTTCCGAAAGAGAAAAGATGCGTAGACATATGTTGATTTCCGGCTGCAAGGAACCTTCCTTTTTCTCTGGCGGTAGATTTCTACAGAGAATTAATTGAAAATTATCAGTAAAAGACGGGAGCCTGTTGCTGTCAGCAGAAAAATCTGTGGATGGTAACAGGTTATCGTTCGCTTTGGAGGAATGTCTGGTTTGATGATTACAACTTTTATGTGACAAAAGCAATTGCGTGCGATAATATTAAAATGATATAAACGAAAATAACTTTTGCGGAATTTGAAAAGTTGAAAGTAGGGGAACAGTTCGAAGGTATATCGACTGTTTTTTTTCGATATCAGGGGGAAAACGGTTCAGCTCCTGGCAGATCAAGGGGAGGAAAAAAGGATGACAAGTCAGGAATATTTGAATCAACTGCAGAAGTATCTGAAAAAACTTCTGCAGAGTGATTACGAAGATGCAATGGAGTACTTTACCGAGTACTTCGCGGATGCCGGACCGGAATGGAATATCGCGTGCAGGACTGTGTTCTGAGCATCGAAGAGATAAGCGCAGTGTCCGATACGATTTACATCAATATTGACTTTACGGAAGAAATCTTAAGTGGCGGTAAACAGTCGGAGACAGGAGTGATTCTGTATGTACCGGAAAAGAAGGTACTGAAAAAAATAGAGATAACGATGGGATTCGGCGATGTGCAGATGAATGGCATCCAGGCGGAAAGCGGAAGACTGCAAAATGCGGATGGATATTGCCACAGCACACTGCTTTGTTGTATATTAAGAATATAAATCTGATAGAAACCCAAAGAAAAGAGGATAAAACAATGGATATAGAAATGTTTGGTAAGCTTTCTGATGCATTTGGACCAAGTGGATTTGAGGAGGATGTCATCCGTACCATAGCAGATTACTGCAAAGAATTTGATGTGGAAAATGACGCAATGAATAACCTGTATGTGCGGATGCCGGGAACAAAGCAGGATTCCCGTCCGGTCATCCAGCTTGATGCCCATCTGGATGCATGCGGTTTCATGGTACAGAATATCCAGGACAACGGATGCCTTGGCATTATCATGCTTGGTGGCTTTCATCTGACCAGCCTTCCGGCACATGCGGTATGGATCCGCACCAGATCCGGAAAGATGGTACATGGTATTATCTGCGCAAAACCGGTTCATTTCATGACAACAGCGGAACGCAACAGTCAGACTCTGGAAATTGAAAAAATGTATGTGGATGTCGGAGCAACCAGCCGCAAGGAGGTTGAAAATGTTTTCGGAATCCATATCGGTGATCCGATGATGCCGGATGTAACCTTTGAATACGATGCAGAGCATGAGATCTGCTTCGGAAAAGCATTTGACAACCGAGCCGGCTGCGCATGCATCGTAGATACGATGAAACAGCTGGAAAAGGAGCAGGCTTCTCTTGCGGTTAATGTTGTCGGCGCCTTTGCAGCGCAGGAGGAGTG
>ERZ859967.1533-NODE-1533-length-10498-cov-20.525711_pt1 | contig 10498 bp, 5 predicted proteins | sample MGYA00510115_ERZ859967 | MGnify/ENA primary metagenome ERZ859967 (study PRJEB30046, sample SAMN00715171) | human gut metagenome | study: EMG produced TPA metagenomics assembly of the A metagenome-wide association study of gut microbiota in type 2...
GTATGATTAAGTTCTTTCTCGGCAATGCCCCAACGTAACACGTCATAATATCGAAGCCCCTCGAATGCCAGTTCCACACGTCTTTCTTTACGAACTGCTTCACGAACAAGTTCCTGTGTCGCTACGTCTGTCTTTTTTATTCCAACCAATTTCACACGATCACGTATATCATTGATAGTCAAATCCAATAAATTCTGGTCTACTGCATTCGGCTGCGATTCATTTACCGCTTCCAGATAGCTTAATAGAACCTCAGCATAACGCATAATAGGAGTATAAGTGGGAGTAGAACCTAAATTATTAGTTATAGACGGATCACAACCTTTCTTCGGACAATATCCATTAAATAAGGCAAATTTATTATAGCTATCTGCAGTATTAGCTCCCTTAAAGCAATCATAAATTATATCATTATACTTAGTTCCCTCATAACTTCCCAAAGGAGGTAAAAAAATAGAAGCATACAAGCGCAAATCCCGATTAACATAAGGATCATTCTCATCATAAACCTCAGAAGTCTTAATATCCTTGCCGTCTGCACAAAAATATTCTTTCACTAATTCGTTATATGGTGAGAACTGATGCCACCCTCCATAAGCAGCTTCAGGATATAAATATTGATAACGTGAATTAGTATATAGATCCTTTATCCCCATAATACAAAATATTATCTCAGGGCTATATTCACCTCCTATTTGAAAAAGTTTCTCATAGCTGTCCTCTCCATTACGACGATCCAATTCATATATTCCCGAATCAATCACACTACGTAAAACAGTAGCAGCATCTACCCATCTCTCTTGCGCTAAGTAAAGACGACTTAAAAGTACCTTAGCTGCCCCCCTAGTAAACCGGCCATATTCCTCTGAGGAATATTGGACAGGCAACAAGTCTATAGCAGTCTTCAAGTCCTTCTCCACTTGCGAATAGACTTCAGCCTGAGGTGTTTGAGAAATAGAATTCGCTTCGTCCACCGACAGAGTTTTCAAAGGCATAGGAACATCCTTATAATAAAATGCCAAATTTAAAAAGAAATAAGCTCGTAAACACTTCACTTCGGCAGACCACTGTTCTTTTTTAGATTCTTCCATCGGACAATCCGTAATATTCTCTAGAAAAGTGTTGTACTTAGCTATTTGCGTATATGCATTTCCCCAATACCAACGTAAATTGCCATTAGTAGCCACCGTATTGGAACTAGCCATTAAAGTTGAAAAATTTTCCTTTTCTGTTCCATTTCCACCTGCAAAATCCAAATAAAGCAACCCTTGTGGCGTAGCAAAATCATCATGCGACCAACCAGTCTGGAAACGATAACATCCTGTCAATGCCAACATGGCATCCCCTTCACCAGTCCCAAAACTACCATCAGAAATTGCTGAAGGTGGCTCCTTATCTAATAAATCCGAGCAACCAGTTGTTACTAGTGATACAGCCAAAGCACATAAACAAGCCTTTGTCATTCCTAATGTATTATATATATTTTTCATAATGATTCTTGATTGAATGATTTACTTAGAACTTGAAATTAAATCCGAATGAATAAATACTATTGACCGGATAATAAGAGGGAGAATCCCCTGTTCCTATCTCATTTTCAGGATCCCAACCTTTATAGAAACTATTGAAAGAGAACAGATTTTGTCCGCTTACATAAACACGCACATTTTCCAAACCTATTTTTTTAGTCCATGCTTTTGGGAATGTATATCCTATTTGTATATTCTTGACTCGTAAGAAACTAGCATTACGGACCCAATAATCAGAAGTTTGAAGATTAGTGTCATTCATATTCAAAGTTTCCAATCGAGGATATTCAGCCCATTTATCAGGATTTTCTTCCTTCCAACAAGATTCAGCCTGCCATCTCTGTATCTGTCCACCGTTGTAGAATGCATAAGCCATATAAGATCCTATCAAACGCTTATGACCTCCTAACCCTTGTAACAAAGCTGAAAAATCAAAACCTTTATAAGAAGTGGAAAGATTCAAACCATAATAAAACTTCGGGGTAGTACTTCCCAATACGGTACGATCATATTGCGCATCTACCTTACCATCGGGAACCCCGTCGGGACCACTAATATCTTTGTATTTCACATAACCAGGTTTCAGTCCTGACTTACTTACCAATTGTTCGGTAGCCGCATCTACTTCCGCCTGGTCTACAAACAGTCCATCAGTTTCATACCCATATATAATACCTATCGGTTGCCCTACAATTCTGTTATTATTAATTTCTTCGGTAGCTCCGTTCGCCAATTTCTCAACTGCATTTCTTACCCATGTAAAATTAGGAGAAATACTAAACCGGAAATCACGTCCTATTTGTCCGTTATAAGTCAGATTTACTTCAATTCCTTCGTTCGAAACAGCTCCAACATTAGATTGTCCGACTTCACGTCCCATAATACTAGACACCTCAACAGGTGCTAAAATGTCCGAAGTATATTTATAAAAATAATCCAATGTTCCACTAAAACGTCCATTCAATAAACTAAAATCTAAACCAATATCCGTTATAGCCGTCTTTTCCCAAGTAATTTCCGGATTATTATAGGTTTTCATGTAAGCCCCAGACTGAAGAGTTGCCGGATTTCCAAAAGGATAATCATGTCCAAGTTCATAAATCTGTTGGTAAGGATAAACACCTATATTTTGATTACCAAGTACACCATAGGAAGCACGCAATTTCAAATTATCAACTACAGCTGAAACTGCCGCATTCTTCCAAAAATCCTCCTCAGAAATTCTCCACCCTGCAGAAACTGACGGGAAAAGTCCCCAACGATGACCGTCCGCAAAACGTGACGATCCATCATAGCGCAAATTAACCTCTAATAAATAACGATCTTTCCATGCATAATTTATACGCCCGAAAAAAGAAAGCAACGCATATTCTTCCAATGAACTATCATTAGTAGCTGTTGATTTATCTCCAGAACCTAATTCATACAAATAATTATTAGGAAACGTATTTCTATAACCTTCCAAACCTTTATTATTAGATTGCTCCACAGAAGTACCCGCCAATAACTTAAAGGTATGATTTTTAATTTGTTTTTCATAAGTAGCTAATGCTTCAAAGGTAGTATACGTATTATTTGCAGTCCATACATTTAAAGTAGCGGGCCCCACTGTCTTACTATCATCAAAATAAGTATCAGCCCGGTACGCTTTATCATATTTAGTCCAGTAATTCACCCCAGCTTTACCTATAAAAGAAAGTCCGTCTACAGGAGTATTCCATGTCAATTGTCCGGAAGCACTTATATTTCTACTCACATTCTGCACAAAAGATTCACTCGCCAACCACGCTTCCGGACTATAATTATCCTGATATCCAAAACTTCCATCCGACTTTTGCCCGGCATAAATAGGTCCCTGACGAACAGCATATCCTATCATTCCATCAATACTTTGTGGTTCGCCATTAGGAGCATTATATTTATTATTATAAGCATTAATATTCAAATTAAGCATCAGCCCTTTGGCGATTTCACTTTTCATAGTAAACAGTGCAGTCATTCTTTCATTAGACGTTTTTGCCGTCATACCTTCCTGATTTCTATAACCTACTGATAAATTATAACTTGTCGTAGCATTTCCTCCTTGTATGCTGAGATTATGTTGGTGTTGAAAACCAGAACCGGATTCCAACAGCCATTTTAAGTGATTTACATTCGGATAATTATCCGGATCAGATCCATCTCTATACTTTTGAATCTGTTCAGGTAAATAAGCTTCCTGCTTACCCATATTCCGCATAGCCATATTATAATATTCCGCATATTCCCATGATGGTAAAAAATCAGGCAATTCCGTAGGCCGTTGCCAACCAAAAGAATTACTATATGTAATAGTCGTTTTACCTTGTGCACCCTTCTTTGTTTCAATCAAGATAACCCCATTAGCAGCACGATTACCATAAATAGAAGCAGAAGCTGCATCTTTCAAAAAAGAAATGCTCTGAATATCATTAGGATCTACATCATCAATGTTACCTGATAAACCATCAATCAAGACCAATGGATCTGTTCCAGCTTTTGAAAATGTACCAGTTCCACGAATTTTAACAGTTGCTCCTTGTCCGGGACGACCTGAAGTTTGCAATACACTTAAACCTGGAGCCAAACCTGCCAGTGCTTGAGCAGTACTCATAACAGGCTTACTAGCCAAGTCTTCAGCTGAAACAGCAGATACGGCTCCTGTTAAATTCACCTTTTTCTGTGTTCCATATCCAACTACAACTACTTCTTCCAACTTTTTTGTATCTTCTTCCATTATAATACGAAGTAACTTGTTACTTTCAACCTTTATTTCTTGCGAAATATAACCTACATAACTTATCTGGAGCATGTTTCCCATTTCAGCAGACAGAGAAAATTTGCCATCCAAATCAGTAACAGTTCCATTGGAAGTACCTTTAACCAAGATACTGACCCCAATTAACGGCTCACCGGAAAAATCACTAACCAAACCATTGACATTACTCTGTGTCTGTGCCCAAGTAGTATAGCTCAGGCAACACATCAACAAGACCACCAAGAATCTTATTGGCTGCATACATTCTAATCTGTTTTTCATTATTCTATTGATTATTGGGTTAATTTTCAAGACATAACAAGGGCTTACCGACCTAAAAAAGCCGATAAATAAACCTACTTTATGCTATATTCACTTCTTTATCTTAAATACGGGAGCAATCTTATTCAACTGTACATCAGGCATATCAATAACAACTCCTTGCGCTGTACGAGTAAAAGATACCTTTCCATAACCTAACAATTCAATTTTAGTAATTTTATCAGGATACAACTCACTTCCCGTTGCCAGCGATTGAATGACAACTTGCTTTTCTTCCGGCCATGCAAGAACTGTAGCATAGAGATATTTCTTGGTTTGAGTAAAACGGATTTCAGATGCAGTGGCTTTAGTGTAAGCACCTTCATTGAAACCTTGAGCATTAATCTTGATATCAGCATTGGCTATCGGACCTTCTCCGAAGACTTTCCACGGGCGTGTATCATAAATAGCCTCTTTATTCATACTCATCCAGTCACCAAATTCATTTAAAATGGCTTCTTCCTTTTCATCGAAAGTTCCGTCAGCCCGAAGAGGAACACTAAGCAACAAATTACCGTTCTTACTGACCACATCCACTAATAGTTTCACTACATCGGAAGCACTCTTATACCAACCGTTCTCCGCCAATCTGGTATCATAATGCCAACCGCCTAAACAAGAACAAGTCTGCCATGGCTCTTCATAAATACTATTGGGAGATCCCCTTTCCACATCCCATACCAAAGCTTTACGTTGCTCATCGGTAAGAATTTTACCAAACATAACAGCACTGAAATCCCCCTTACGAACAACCATGTTGTGATTATAAAAATGTGCGGCAATCTTCAAACCCGCATCACTGATAGGATAAAACGGTACACCAGTCACATCAAAATAAATCAAATCGGGATTATAACGGTTTATTGCATCGACTGTACGATCATAAAAGTTTGTCACATATTCTTGAGTAGGAATACAAACACCATTTCCCCATGCCCATTGACGGTGAATCATACCGTCAGCCCAACTTCCAGCGCTTAACGGGTGATTCTGTGCATAAAGTTTTTGAGGATCGTAGCCTTCCCACCACTTACCCTTACCATCTTCTTTAGTCAAACATCCATCGTAGGGTACACCTGCCTTCTCACCATGACGGTCGTATCGTTGAGCCGGTTCATACCAGCTCCACGCATGGTCCGCATGGAAACTGATACCAAATGGAAGACCGTTTTTCTTAGCTGCTTCAGCCCAGCCCGCCAATATATCCTTCTTAGGGCCTATATTCACGGAATTCCATTCCTGATATTGGCTATCCCATAAATCATAATTATCATGGTGATTACCTAAAGAGAAGAAATACTGGGCACCAATCTTCTTATAAAAGGAAACCAATTTGTCCGGATCCCATTTCTCGGCTTTAAACAAAGGCAATATATCCTTGAAGCCCACTTCAGAGGGATGGCCATAATGTTCCACATGGTGCTTATACTCGCGCGAACCTTCCAAATAGAGAGAACGCGCCATCCAGTCGCCGGACCCTTCCACACATTGCGGTCCCCAATGTGCCCAAATACCAAATTTGGCATTTCTAAACCATTCAGGAACTTTATAGTTCTGCAATGATTCCCAAGTAGGTTCGAACTCTCCCTCCTGCATTTTTTCATTTTTCTCTGAAACAGGTACCTGGTAAGTCTGAGCCTCCAAAACTCCCGTCCAAAGCAACAAAGCCGAAGCCAAAAGAAAATGTTTTGCTTTCATAGTATAATTGCTTTATATGTTTTTCAATTATCAATAGTGCAAATATACAGAGTTGAAACCAATTTATATTATCCAAATGCGCCATTATGTAGGATAATATCGACTTTTACCTGAAATAATTCAAAAACAAATACCAAAACAGGTGATTTGATATGAAAATATCGATTTCCCATTGGATTATATATATACTTTTGCTTACTTTGTACAAAACTGAATCTTTCATTCTAATACCTTAAGGAATATGACACAATCAATCGACCAATTACATTTACTTATATTAAATGTAGGACTAGCCATTCACAATGCAGACTGGAACTGGAAAAACGTAAGCAGCCCTTTTACCCGACTCTATTATATAATGGAAGGAACTGCCCAAATAATATTTCCCGACGGAATACAGGAACTAAAACCACATCATCTATATCTGGTGCCATCATTCACTACCCATAGTTATCAGTGCAATTCTCATTTCACTCATTATTATCTCCATATATATGAAGACCATCAATCGGAATCCGGCATTCTGGAAGATTGGAATTTCCCGATAGAAATACCTGCGGGCAACCTGGAATTACCACTTATTAAAAGGTTATGTGAAATAAATCCTACCATGCAGCTTCCTCAATCCGACCCGACAAGCTATGACAACAACCCCACATTAATCAGAAACATCATTAAAAATAAACAGCGTACCTTCTGTGACAAAGTCGAATCCAGAGGTATAGTATATCAACTTATTGCCCGCTTTTTAAAAGACGCCAAACCTAAAGTGGAAGTCAACGATAACCGTATCCAAAAAGTTTTGTCCCACATCCGAAAAAATATCTATAAAACAGTAGATATAGACTCATTGGCAGCAATCTCATGCCTCTCAAAAGATCATTTTATCCGTCTTTTCAAAAAAGAAGTCGGTAACACACCGCTGCAATATATTAATCAGAAAAAAATAGAGAAAGCCCAATTAATTCTGATTACAGAGGATATTCCTGTAAAAAACATAGCTTATCTCCTTGCTTATGAAGACCATTCTTATTTCAACCGCTTATTCAAAAAAATCACAGGCGTTACTCCTCAGCAATATAGAGAACTATATAAAAAGTAACCGTCTTATTATTTTTACGCAAAGGTTTACGTACTTTTTTCAACCTCTTCCACCACATACCTAAAGGTTATTCCTCTATTTTTGATTCCGGAAATAAATCTAAAAATAAATAGAACTATGAATTACAATGAAATCGGGAAAACCGGTATGCGGGTTTCCAATCTTAGTTTCGGCGCATCTTCATTAGGAGGAGTTTTTCATGATATCCGCGAAGCAGAGGGTATCAAAGCTGTTTACACAGCAGTAGAGAATGGAATGAATTTTATTGATGTATCTCCCTACTACGGGCACTACAAGGCCGAAACCGTATTAGGCAAAGCATTGAAAGAAATACCACGTGACAAATATTATCTCTCTACCAAAGTGGGACGCTATGGAAAAGATGGAGTCAACACATGGGATTATTCCGGAAAACGTGCAACGGAAAGTGTGTATGAAAGCTTGGACAGACTCCACATTGAATATATCGATCTGATTAATGTACACGATGTAGAGTTTTCAGACATGAATCAGGTAGTCAACGAAACATTACCTGCACTGGTAGAACTTAAAAAGAAAGGTATTGTGGGACATGTAGGTATCACAGATTTGCAATTAGAAAACTTAAAATGGGTCATTGATCACTCGGAACCAGGAACAGTAGAAAGCGTACTTAACTTCTGCCATTATTGTCTGAATGACGAGAAACTGACTGATTATCTGGATTATTTTGAATCAAAGAATATCGGCATCATCAATGCCTCCCCCCTTTCAATGGGCTTGCTCTCCCAACGTGGGGTTCCTGCATGGCATCCGGCCCCCCAATCACTGGTAGAAGCCTGTCGGAAAGCTGTTCAACATTGCCTGTCCAAAAATTATCTTATAGAGAAACTGGCTATTCAATATTCTGTCAGCAATCCACGTATCGCCACCACTTTGTTCAGTTCGGCCAATCCAGATAATGTATTGAAAAATATAACATACGCTGAAGAACCCATCGATTGGAACCTTGTAAAGGAAGTACAAGAAATTATCGGAAAACAAATGCGTGTCAGTTGGGCTAATTCATAATACAAAGGAGAATAATGATGGATTTTAACATAATAGATGCACATTCCCATCTTTGGTTACGGCAAAATACGGAAGTCAACGGATTGCCTATCCGTACTTTAACCAACGGACGTTCGTTATTTATGGGGGAAGAACGTCAGATGGTTCCGCCCTTTATGATTGACGGGCGGAATAGTGCCGAGGTTTTTCTCTCGAACATGGACTATGCACAAGTATCGGCTGCCGTAGTCACTCAGGAATTTATTGATGGCATCCAAAATGAATACCTCGCAAAAGTGTCCCATAAATACCCAGACCGTTTCTTTGTATGCGGTATGTGCGAATTTCGTAAACCCGGTTATCTGCAACAGGCCAAGGAATTAATAAGTTCTGGTTTCAAAGCAATAAAAATCCCAGCACACCGCCTTTTTCTAAAAGAAGGAAGAGTCATGCTGAACTGTGACGAAATGATGGAAATGTTCCATTACATGGAAGATAAAAACATTATCCTTTCCATTGATCTAGCCGATGGAAACACGCAAGTGCAGGAGATGAAAGAAATTATCCAGGAATGTCCGCAACTAAAAATCGCTATCGGACATTTCGGTATGGTTACAACTCCTCATTGGCAGGAACAAATAAAACTGGCCCGGCATACCCATGTCATGATAGAGTCAGGAGGCATTACCTGGTTGTTCAACAGTGAATTCTACCCGTTTGCAGGAGCGGTGAAGGCTATCAAAGAAGCAGCAGATTTGGTCGGTATGGACAAACTGATGTGGGGATCGGATTACCCGCGGACCATTACGGCCATTACTTACAAGATGTCTTACGATTTCATCCTTAAAACGACTGAAATGACACAAGAAGAGAAAGCACTTTTTTTAGGTAAAAACGCCGAAAGATTTTATGGTTTCAAAAATCTCATATCTCTTCCTTACATTAAAAACATGTCAGAATAATCAACTGACACTTATTAATCCATACCATGAAAAATAAGACCTATTATGTACCATTGATGCTCATATTCTGCCTGTTTTTCCTATGGGCTATCAGCAGCAATCTGCTACCTACTATGATAAGACAGCTGATGAAAACCTGTGAGTTAAACGCTTTCGAAGCATCATTCACAGAAACAGCCTACTGGCTTGCCTATTTCATCTGTCCCATTCCCATCGCTATGTTCATGAAAAAATACAGCTACAAATCGGGAATTATTTTCGGGTTATTACTGGCGGCATGTGGTGGGTTACTGTTCTTCCCCGCTGCCATGCTGAAAGAATATTGGGCATATCTATGCATATTCTTTATCATTGCCACCGGAATGTGTTTTTTAGAAACGGCAGCCAATCCTTATGTAACCGCTTTGGGAGATCCGAAAAGTGCGCCCCGTCGATTGAATCTGGCACAATCATTCAATGGGCTGGGAGCTTTTATAGCTGCCATGTTTCTCAGCAAACTGATTCTGAGTGGCAACCACTATACCCGCGACACCCTGCCCACTTCTTTTCCCGGTGGCTGGGAAGGTTACATTCAAACAGAAACAGACGCCATGAAACTTCCTTATCTGCTGCTAGCTATGCTACTCATTGTTATTGCCATCATCTTTATCTTCTCCAAATTACCTAAAATCAAAGAAGGAAATACGATGGAAGGAGTAGAATATAAAGGAGAAAAATTAATTGATTTCGGAGTCTTAAAACGTTCTCACCTTCGTTGGGGAGTCATTGCACAATTCTTCTACAATGGTGGTCAGACAGCCATTAACAGTTTATTTCTAGTCTACTGTTGTACCTATGCAGAACTACCTGAAAATACAGCCACCACCTTTTTCGGTCTTTATATGCTGGCTTTTTTGGCAGGAAGATGGACAGGCACACTACTCATGGTAAAATTCCGTCCACAAGACATGCTCTTGGTATATGCGCTGATTAATGTCTTGCTATGTATTGTTGTGGTTTGTTTTGGCGGTTGGACAGGTCTTTATGCCATGCTGGGCATCTCTTTTTTCATGTCTATCATGTATCCCACTCAGTTCTCGCT
>ERZ859967.1545-NODE-1545-length-10457-cov-3.394828_pt1 | contig 10457 bp, 5 predicted proteins | sample MGYA00510115_ERZ859967 | MGnify/ENA primary metagenome ERZ859967 (study PRJEB30046, sample SAMN00715171) | human gut metagenome | study: EMG produced TPA metagenomics assembly of the A metagenome-wide association study of gut microbiota in type 2...
TTCGTACATTGGTATGCAGACACAAGAAGTGGCTATTAAACCTACTATGAAGGTCACAATGAAGTCTGATGCTGAGATGCTTGATGAAGTAATGGTGGTTGCTTATGGTACGGCAAAGAAGTCCCAGTTTACGGGTTCTGCTTCTACTATTAAAGCTGATAAAATTGCAGAGCGCCAGGTTTCTAATATATCGAATGCCCTTTCAGGACAGGTAGCCGGTGTACAAACTACAAGTGGTAATGGACAGCCGGGTACAGGTTCTACTGTACGTATTCGCGGTGTTGGTTCTTTGTCTGCAAGTAACAATCCATTGTATGTAGTGGATGGTGTTCCTTATGATGGTGATATTTCAGCTATCAACTCACAGGATATTGAGAGTTTGACGGTATTGAAGGATGCAGCTTCTAATGCATTATATGGTGCACGTGGTGCCAATGGTGTAATTTTGGTGACTACCAAAAAAGGAGCTACAGGAAAAGCAACTGTAAATCTGGACGCTAAGTGGGGTACTAACCGTCGCGGTGTGTCTAACTATGATGTTATGACTTCTTCTCAGGAATATGTGGAGAACTACTACACAGCAATGTTGAATGGTTATGCTGGTGGAGATCCTAATAGAGTATTGTCTAATGGAATGACTGGTAATCAGTATATTAACTCATTGCTGTTTTCTAAAGACGGTTTGGGATATCCTGTTTACACAGTGCCTAATGGTGAGGGATATATAGGTGTAGACGGTAAACTTAATCCGAATGCTAAACTTGGCCGGGTGTATGGAGATTACTATATTACTCCTGATGACTGGGAGAAAGAGTTGCTTGACAATGGTAACTTACGCCAGGAATATAACGTAAATATTAGCGGTTCTACTGAAAAAATGAACTATTATATGTCAGCCGGTTATCTGGATGATAGCGGTCTTATCCCAGGTTCATCATTTTCACGCCTTTCATTCCGCCTGAAAGCTGATTATCAGGTGAAGGAGTGGTTGAAAGTAGGTGCGAATGTTGCCTATTCTAATATCGTAAGCCGTTATCCTGATGAACAAACTACTTCAGGAAGTTCTACCAACTTATTCTATATAACTAATAACATTGCGCCTATCTATCCCTTGTATATCCGCAATGCAGATGGAAGCATTAAGAAAGACGCTCGTGGTTTCACTATGTATGACTATGGCAATGGTATGTATACAGATGGTACTACAGCTTTAAACCGCCCGTTTCTTTCTCAATCTAACCCGGCATCTGCTTTGCAGTTGGATAAGAATGAGTACAATATGGACATCTTGAGTGGACGTGCTTTCGTAGAAGTATCCATTATCGAAGGATTGAAAGCGACTGCTAACTGGGGTATGGACCTGGATAATACACGTTATACAGAATTGATCAACCCTTACTATGGACAGTATGCAGGTAATACCGGTGGTGTGGTAGGTGTTTCTCACAGTCGTGTATTCAGTATCAATCAACAGTATTTATTGACTTATAAGAAGAACTTCGGTGATCATAACATTGATTTACTGGCAGGTTTTGAATCTTATGATTATAAAAATCAGTCTTTGTCCGGTAGCAAGCAGAAAGTCTACAATCCTAATATTGTAGAATTGAATAATGCAATTAATACTCCGAGTGCAAACTCCAGCACAGCTAATTATGCTACAGCAGGTTTCTTGTTCCGTGCTCAGTATGATTATCTGGAAAAATACTTTGCCAGTGCTTCTTTCCGTCGTGACGCTTCTTCACGTTTTCATCCGGATAACCGTTGGGGTAACTTCTGGTCTGTTGGTCTCGGTTGGTTGATGAACAAAGAGTCATTCTTGCAGAATACATCTTGGATTGATATGTTGAAGTTCAAAATCAGTTATGGTGCACAGGGTAATGATAATATCGGTAATTACTATGCCTACCTGGATCAATATACTGTTTCTAACAGTAATAATGATTTTGCATTGGCTCTTTCTTATAAAGGTAATAAAGATATCACTTGGGAAACTTCTCATAGCTTCAACACAGGTTTTGATTTTGAATTCTTTAAAGGCCGATTGAGCGGTACTGTTGAATACTTTAGCCGTAAGACTACTGATATGCTTTATAACAAACCGATGAATGCTTCTGCCGGTTATGCCAGTATTCCGATGAATGTTGGTTCTATGACTAATAAAGGTGTTGAATTGGATTTGAACGGAATTTTGATTGATACGAATGATTTGACCTGGCGCATGAATTTTAACTTGACTCATTTCAAGAATACGATCAATGAACTGGATCCTTCATTGAATGGTGAGATGATTAGTGGCAGCTACATTTATCGTGAAGGCGAATCCAGATATCAATTCTATCTGCGTAAATATGCTGGTGTAGATGAGAACGGAGTAGCACAATACTATAAGGATATTACAGATGCGGAAGGCAATGTGACCGGACAAGAAAAAACTACGGATGCTCCGAATGCTACCCGTTATGCAACCGGTGATATTCTGCCGAAGGTATATGGTGGCTTCGGTACGAGCCTGAATGCGTATGGATTTGATTTCTCTATCTCTTTTGCTTACCAGTTGGGTGGACGTATGTACGACAATGGTTATGCATCTTTGATGAATTCAGGTACCGATCCCGGTCAGAACTGGCATAAGGACATTCTGAAGGCTTGGACTGCTGATAATAAAGGCTCTAATATACCTCGTCTGAGTGCAACAGACCAGTATGCTAACTATTTGTCTGATCGTTTCCTGACTAAGTCTGACTATTTGAGCATCAACAGTATAACACTGGGATATACATTGCCAAAGAGCTGGGTACGTTCATTGAATATTAGTTCACTACGTGTTTATATGTCAGCTGACAATGTAGCTTTGTTCAGCAAGCGCAAAGGTTTCGACCCTCGTCAGAGCTATACAACTGCCAGTGCAGACGTATATTCTCCTATCCGTGCTATTTCGGGAGGTTTATCACTTTCATTTTAATCTAAAACAAATATAGAATTATGAAGATTAACAAATATATATTACTGCTTTCTGCAACCATGGTGGTGGTTTCTTGTGATCTCGATAAGTTTCCTGAAGGAAGCACCGTGACACAAGACCAGAAAAATGAGGTGGTTGAGTTGCTGCCAGACCGTATTTCTTCTGAATTGAATGGTTTGAAAACAGGTCTTTATTCTCATACAAACCTGTTGATTGATTATAATAACCACATGGACTATGGCTTTCCGGCAGCTTGTATGATTTATGAAACAGCCGGACAGGATTTGCTGACTTTGAATGACCAGACCGGTTATAATAAGTTTATCAGTTCTCAACGCTTATTAGACAGAAACATTACGTCTACATTTAATGCTTTTCTGTGGAAGCTATATTATAAACATATGAAAACCGCTAATGATATTCTTAAAGCTATTCCGGCAGATGCGGCAGACGCTTCTTTAAAGAAATATCGTGGTCAGGCATTGGCTTCACGTGCTTTTGATTATTTGCAACTTATTCAGACTTATCAGTTGACTTACATAGGTCACGAAACAGCTAATGGTGTACCTCTGGTACTGGAAACAACTTCTGATACTGAGTTGATGAATAATCCGCGTGCAAGTGTACAACAAGTATATGGCCGTATTATGGAAGATTTGGATGAAGCTATTACTTTGTTGACTGGTGCTTCTGCACGTGCCGATAAAGCTGAAATATCAGTAGAAGTGGCCTATGGTCTGCGTGCTCGTGCTAACTTGCTGATGGGTAAGTGGGCGGCAGCGGCTTCTGATGCTGCTAAAGCTTATGGAACTTCTGCTCCTTATTCTGTTGCAGATGTAAGCCAACCGACTTTCTATAATGCTACAGATAATGCATGGATATGGGGTATCGTAGTGACTACGGAAGATTATCTGGCAAAAACCGGTATCGTGAACTGGCCTTCTAATCTTTGTTCACTGACGGGTATGGGATATACGACAGCAGCTAGTGCTACTGACGTAGCTTACCGTCTCATCAACAAGAATTTATGGGCTAAGATACCAGAAACGGATGTACGTAAAGGTTGGTGGGTAGATGAAGATTTGCACTCGCCTGTTCTGGATAACGGACTTGGTGAAGACTATGCTTACTATTGGGCAAACGGTATGTTTAATGGTGGAACATTCCCTAGCAAATTTTCTCCTTATACAAATGTGAAGTTTGGTCCTGACAATGGAACTTTCGCAGATACAGACAATGCACAAGACTGGCCGTTGATGCGTGTTGAAGAGATGAAGCTGATTGAAGCAGAAGCTCTTGGACGGGATAATCTGGCTACAGGTAAGCAGAAATTGGAAGAGTTCGTAAGACAATATCGTGATCCGTCTTATACCTGTACTGCCGGTTCTTTGGACGCATTTATCGATGAAGTTTGGTTCCAGCGCCGTATTGAGCTTTGGGGTGAAGGTTTTGCATTATTCGACATCTTGCGTTTAAAGAAACCTATTATCCGCCAGGGAGCTAACTATCCTATCAACAGTACATTTGCTGAGATTGCTGCTGAGGCTCCTATCATGATTTACCGTATTCCTGAGGCTGAAACATCTGTGAACAGTGCTATTACAGAGGCTGACAATAATCCGGCTGCAATGGCTCCGACTCCGGTGAACTAATAAGCACATTATCAAATAGGAAAAGAGAATGGGGTGTATTCGGATTTACGGATACACCCCTATTTTTTATCAATTTGCAAAATAGTAGCGGGAAATATTTGTGGAGTGTCAGATTTCTGTAACTTTGCGGTTTCGTTACTTAATAATTATTTAATTATTCTAATAAATGATGCCTATGAAGAAATTACTACTCCTGTCTTTGGTTCTTTTGTGTAACTTATCGGCATGGACGGCCCAACGCTCTCCGGAAGAAGCTCTTTCTATTGCACGAACTTTCTTTATGCGGTCATCCGGGGCTGTAACCCGTAATGGCGGTGAAGTGCAATTGGTGGCAGTCTCTAATGATTTGCTAAAATCTGCATCTACCCGTAGTGTGGAAGGAACAGCCTTTTATATTTATAACTATGCGCAGTCTGCTTATGTTATAGTATCCGGTGATGACCGTATGAAGCCGGTACTGGGCTATTCGGACAATGGAAGTTTCATAACTGAAAGCTTGCCGATAAATATACTTGGGTGGTTGGAACTGTATAATGCCGCTTATGCTCAACTGGGTAACGCCGAAAAAGCGGTTACTGAACCTAAACTGCTTACTAAAACAAGTTTTCCGGCATCTGTATCTCCTTTGCTGGAGAGTGTATGCTGGGATCAGGATGCACCGTACAATAATGCCTGTCCTCTTTATCAACAAGAGCGTTGTGTGACGGGATGTGTGGCTACGGCAATGGCTATGATTTTGAAATATCATGAATATCCTGTAAAAGGAAAAGGTACCCATTCTTATAAAACTTCCAGTGGAATTGAATGTTCTTTTGATTATGGAAATACTACTTTTGACTGGGATAACATGTTGCCGCAATATGAAGGTAATTATACTACGACACAGGCTAATGCCGTTGCACAGCTAATGTCTGCCTGTGGTATTGCCGTTGATATGGAATATTCACCATCTGCTTCGGGAGCCTATTCATATCAGGTAGGTCAGGCTTTAATTGACTACTTTGGATATGATGGTAATTTGGGCTTGGTATATCGTCAATATTTTACTTCTTCCGAATGGATGAACCTGATTAAATCAGAAATTAACGAGAAGCGTCCTGTTTACTATTTCGGATCTTCGGATGATGGAGGTCATGCGTTTGTTTTTGATGGGTATAATGAAGAGGATATGGTTCATGTCAATTGGGGATGGAGTGGAATGAATAATGGTTACTTTGAAGTTGCTTCCTTAAATCCGGATTCTCCCGGTATTGGTGGTGGAAGCAATCTTGGAGGTGGCTTTACGAGAGGTCAGGGAATGTATTTAGGGATACAACCGCCTACTACTACTTCAAACTTTACTTCTCATTTTTTTATGACGGAGTTAGCAGCAAATAAAGAGGAAGTCACTAAGGGAGACGTGTTTAAACTGACGATTACTGAGATATTTAATATGAGTGTGGCATGCAAGAATAGTAAGTTGGCAGTAATAGCAGAAAAAGATGGTCAACAGTCAATTTTAGGGCAGACGGCTTTGGCTACGCTGATAAATACGTATGAAGGATATAATACTTATTCTTTTTCTAATCTGAAAATACCTAATGATTTTGCTGATGGAACTTATTCCGTATATGTAGCTACCAAAGATGAGCGCGAAGCAACATGGAGCCGTGTGCGTAGTTACGTGGGTTCTGAAGCACAACTCATTCTTGTTGTAAGCGGTAATAAATGTACTTTGACTCCGTTCAGTGGTAATCTAAGTCTTGAAGAAGACATGGAGGTTAGTGTGAAATTAGCCCATAGCTTATATAGTGGTCTCAAAGGGGATTTCAAAATATTGGTTTCTAATAAAAGTACATCGGATGAGTATTATGGTTCAGTAGGGGTTGCGCTTTTTACTGCAGATAAAACCCCGAGCTTTGTTGCAATAGTCGGAGATGCACAGGTCGAAATAAAACCAGGCACAGTTAATAGAGAACTGGTTGTATCCGGAGACTTGGCTATTACTAAGAACCTTGTGACTACTAATATTCCTGTTGGAGATTATTATATTTGCCCCTGCATAGATTGGGGAGGAGGTACGTATGCTGTCGGTGAGTTTACTCCGGTCACCATAAAGGAGGTGCGTGGAACCGCAGATTTGAAAGTGAGCCAATCACGTTTGGAGAAGGAACAACTTCAAGTAGGTGAGCCCTTGAAATTTCTGGCTGATCTGTCATTGTCTGGCGATGGAAACGTATATACTGGAACATTGGTAGCGGCAGTTTATGAAAATTCCATGGGTTACCCATACAGTGTACATTATCAGAATGTATTTGTGGAGGCAGACCTGACGGAAAATCTTGTGATGGAAATTCCTCTGAGTCTAGGTGAAGGAAGGCATGCTGTTCGTTTGTATAAATCGGGTACCAATGGGGACCTTGTGACAATTAGCACTCTCTTTTTTTCTGTAGGACCGGCTACCGGTATTGAGGATGAGGTAGCCGATAAGGATGGATTAGTTATCTATCAGCAGCCAGTAGAAGATATTCTTAATATCCGTACTTCTCATGCCGCCCGAGTGATTTCTGTCTATAACCTGTCCGGACAGCAAATGATACAGCAAAAAGAGTCCGGGGATAAGAAAGAGTATTCTATTCCGGTAGGAGGGTTGGATGCAGGCTATTATATTGTAGTATTGCAATCAACTGATGGTAAGATATACCGGAGCAAATTTATGAAACGTTAGACTATATATATATTTATAGTAGTGGAACGAGGCTATTCTATTAACTTAGGATGGCCTTGTTTTTTCTATTCTAATGAACGATTTTCACTTTAAAACGTTCATTTGCGATAGGATCATCAAAAAAAAGTATTCAAAATCATCTGACGAACCATATATTTCAGTAATTTTGTCTTTCTAATGAACAACAAGATAGTGATTTGTATCATTCGTTGAGGTGCTACTAAAACAATTAACCCCTAACTATAATGAGGTGTACACTACTCTTTCTATTTATTCTTCTTGCAAATCGGCTTCTTGCTGATAATGTAACAGCAGAGCAAGCTCATGCTTTAGCTACCGATTTCTTTAAAACGAATGTTCAAACCCGTAGTACTGCTGCGTCTCCACAGTTACAATTAGTTTGGGATGGGGAAGATGCGAATACCCGTAGTGCAGGGAATCTTCCGGCTTTCTATGTTTTTAATAGTACCGACCAGAAAGGTTTTGTTATTATTGCCGGAGATGATGTGGTTATGCCTGTACTAGGTTATTCTTTCACAAATAGCTTTGTGGTAGATGGGATGCCTTCTAATCTGAAAAGTTGGATGAATGGGCTGAAAGAACAGATTAACGAGGCAAGAGAGACGGGACTGAATACTTCTGATGTTGTATATGAAGCGTGGAGAGGGGTGTCGGATATGACAACCGGAGATGTGGTAAAGCAGTATCAAACGGCGGAGTGGGATCAAGAGAGTCCTTATAATACGCTTTGTCCTAAAATAGAAGGCACCCAGACTGTTACAGGGTGTGTGGCAACGGCTATATCTATATTGATGCGATATCATCAATGCCCGAATGCAGGAACGGGTACTCTTCCAGCTTATAGTTATGAGGCGCTAGTTAGTGGAGCTAAAATTCACCAAAATGTATCGGGGAGAACTTTGGGACATACTTATGCTTGGAACGATATGCCACTTCAATATGATCGGAATTCATCCGAGATTTCTAAAAATGAAGTTGCAACTTTGATGTACGACTGTGGTGTTATGGCTCAATCACAGTTTAATATCGCTTCTGCCGGTGGAACCGGTGCCTCTACATTGACAGCTGTTCATGGATTGGCAGAGTATATGAATTACAATAAAAGCATGTTGTGTCTTCGTCGTGAATGGTATTCGGATGCAGAGTGGATACAAATGCTGGAAAATGAAATAATGACAGTAGGCCCTGTGCTTTACGGTGGAGCTACTCTTAGTAATGAAGGACATCAATTCATATTGGATGGATATACAACGGAGGATTATTTTAGAGTAAATTGGGGGTGGAGTGGCTATAGCAATGGTTATTTCCTGATTTCAGCTTTGAATCCGAATAATCAGGGAGCAGGTGGTAGTACTGGCGGTGGCTTTGTCGCGAATCAAGACGCTTTGTTCGGGCTAAAGCCGGCGGAGGGAAATTCAAGCTATCAAACATTATTGGCCATGCTTGCTGGGAAATCTCAAGATGGGACTTATTATTCCGGCTTGGAAACCTCTGAAACTCAATTTAATGTAAATTCTTCCTTTATTGTGAAGTGCGGCTTCCTCTGGAATTTGGGATTGGACTCGTTCTCGGGAAAAGTAGCTTTGGCTATGGTTGATAAGAATCTGAATATAAGAGAATTTATATCAAGAATTTCGGATATTCCAAGTATGCAGACATATTATACAGTGTCCTTTGCTCCTTCCTGTAGAATCTCATTGACTCCACAACCCGGTGATCGTATTGTTGCAGTCTACAAAGGAACAAATGATGCCGAATGGAAAGTGGTTCGTGGTGGTCCTGATACCACGAATGAGATTATTGTTAAGGCTGATCCTACTTCAATTATAGAGACGAAGCAAGAAATACAATTTACTGCTTTCTGTGATAAGCAACAGGAAACCGTGGTTGCTCATTTGCCGGAGAATTCCCACAGGTTGAATCTATATGATGTAAACGGGCGTCTGTTGAAACAAATATTGTCTGAAGGAAAAGAAACTATAACTTTCTCTTGCCGGGAATATCCTACGGGAGTGTATCTTTTGCAGGCTGTAACGGACAAGGGAATCCATCAATGTAAGTTTTTAAAATGAAAAAGAGAATTAATATTGTAATAGCAACCTTACTTGTGCTATTGGCGGGTTGTCGTTCTGCGAAAAAAGAAACAATGGTCATATCTGATATGCAAAAGATAGAAATGAATTCTGGAGCAATTACTCCACAGTTGACAGGTGGTAATCCGGCCTCCACTTCTCCGGTGGTTTATATCTATAAAACCAAGGCTGATTATTCACACCAGGTACCGGTGATAATGGATGAGGCTCGTACCCGCATTTTGTCCTATCCTGCGCCCGGGGATTTGAAAATGGGGGATGGGTTACGTCTGCCTACTCTTTTGAATAAGGGATACTTGCTGGATAATAAGGGAATAGGTCCTAATGTGGCTTTTCTTACCTATACGTATGAAGAGTATAGCCAGTTGCCCACAGCACCTTCCATGACCGATCTGATGTCACATATTCTTGATAAGAATCCTTTACTGGAAATTCGTGCATGCGGTCGCCGTGCTGATTATAAAGATATTGTTATAGAATTAAATGAGAAAATAGCAGAAGGATTTCTGCAAAAATAATTATATTTGTCGCCCAATATATAATAAATAGGTATAGTAAATGAAAGAATTTGTAATCTCCGAAGTACAGGCAGAAACGGCGGTATTGGTTGGTCTCATCACGAAAACACAGGATGAGCGTAAGACAAACGAATATCTCGATGAACTGGAATTCTTGGCTGAGACAGCCGGGGCGGAAGTAGTGAAACGATTTACCCAGAAGCTGGACCAGGCACATTCTGTGACCTACGTCGGCAAAGGTAAACTGGAAGAAATTAAAGACAAGAGGAAGCCGAACGGGAAATCGGTATGGTGATTTTCGACGATGAACTCTCCGCGAAACAGATACGTAACATTGAAGCTGAGTTGAAGATCAAGATATTGGATCGCACCTCGCTTATTCTCGATATTTTTGCCATGCGTGCACAGACAGCCAATGCAAAGACGCAGGTGGAACTGGCACAGTATAAATACATGCTTCCCCGTCTGCAACGTTTGTGGACCCACTTGGAACGCCAGGGT
>ERZ859967.1552-NODE-1552-length-10414-cov-5.539338_pt1 | contig 10414 bp, 9 predicted proteins | sample MGYA00510115_ERZ859967 | MGnify/ENA primary metagenome ERZ859967 (study PRJEB30046, sample SAMN00715171) | human gut metagenome | study: EMG produced TPA metagenomics assembly of the A metagenome-wide association study of gut microbiota in type 2...
ATTTGCTCGTCCACCTCGCCGCAGAAATCGCAGCTGCCGGCGGGGCGGTGCTTTTTCAGGACGATGGCGTCCCCATCCACAAAGATCTCCAATTTGGTGTCGGTGTCGAGGTGCATACTGGTGCGCAGCTCCTTCGGCAGAACGATCCGTCCCAGCGAGTCAATGCCGCGAACGATGCCAGTGCTTTTCATAATGTGTCATTCTCCTTCACTATTCCTTATTCCTTTTTAGCAACCACTGACACAATAGGAAAATTGTGCCAGCGCTGATAAGCTTAGTATACAAAAAATAACACCGTTCGTCAATGATTGCGTGCTGATTCGACAAAAGACGACCTTTTGCCCGGAATGGTGGGGGAGGAGGTGGTAGCCCGTGGATGTTCTCTTTTGACACCAAAAGAGAAGAAAAGTGCGGCGGTGCCTGCAAGGCATGAAAGCCCCAGTGGGGCTTTCAAGTCGCAGACCGGTTTGTGCAGCAAATGCTGTGCGTTCAGCACAGCAAGGTTACAGCGATTTCGATGCGCTGGAGCCACGAAAAAGGGGCTGCACGCCCCTTTTAACCCCAAAGCAGTGGGCTACACCGGAAAAAACTGAAGATTCACGCCTGTTCGGCGTGAAGATCTTTTAACCGTTTTTTCCGGCTCCGCCGATTGATAGCCCTTCAGTCGCTGCGCGACAGCTCCCCCCGGGGGAGCGAGCGCTGCTGCTGCCGTTTCCCGTTATGACCCCACCCGTGAAAATGGGTTACAGGAAAGTCCGCAGACTTTCCTGTAACCCGAAATTTAAAATAATTCTTCCGCTGAAAATGCCCAGAGTAAAACGGAGGGCATTTCAAATCAATTATTAGAGGAAACCCGAAAGTATATGAACCATTTAGGAGAGTATGATGTCATTGTGATCGGTGCCGGGCATGCCGGCATCGAAGCGGCCCACGCCGCTGCCACACTGGGCGCCAGGACCGCCGTGTTCACCATGAGTCTGGATGCCATCGGCAATATGCCCTGCAACCCCAGCATCGGCGGCACTGCAAAAGGAACGTTGGTGCGTGAATTAGATGCCCTTGGCGGCGTGATGGGTCTGGCGGCGGATGCCACCTACCTGCAGAGTCGGATGCTGAACAAGGGCAAGGGCCCGGCCGTGCACGCACTGCGGGTGCAGACCGACCGCAAACGCTACCACGAATACATGAAGCACGCACTGGAGCTTACCCCCGGCCTTGCCATCCATCAGGCCGAGGTGGTGGGCCTTGAGGTGGAAAACGGCCGGGTGAAGGGCATCGTTACCCAGCTCAACGGCGAGTACACCGCAAAGTGCGTGGTGCTGGCCACCGGCACCAATCTGGGCGGCAAGATCTTTGTGGGCGATGCCTGGTATGCCTCCGGCCCGGACGGTATGCACGCCGCCAATGCCCTGACCGAGAGCCTGAAGGGTGCCGGTCTGCCCCTGCGGCGGTTCAAGACCGGCACCCCCGCCCGTGTGCACCGGCGCAGCATCGACTTCAGCCGACTGGAATGCCAGCCCGGCGACCCGGACAACGAGCTGCAGCCCTTCAGCTTCATGACCGACGCCCCCATGCACAACAAGGTGGAATGCTGGATCGCCTACACGAACCCGGAGACCCACAAGATCATTCTGGACAACATCCAGCGCAGCCCGCTGTACGGCGGCATGATCGAGGGTGTCGGCCCGCGTTACTGCCCCTCCATCGAGGACAAGGTGGTGCGCTTTGCGGGCAAGGACCGCCACCCCATCTTTGTGGAGCCCTGCGGTGAGAACACCGAGGAAATGTACCTGCAAGGTGCTTCCAGCAGTCTGCCGGAGGACGTGCAGAATGCCTTCTACCGCAGCATCAAGGGCTTTGAGCACATCGAGATCCTGCGCCCGGCCTATGCCATCGAATACGACTGTGTGGACCCCACCAGTCTGGAAGCCACGCTGGAAAGCAAGGTGGTGCGGGGCCTGTACGGGGCAGGACAGTTCAACGGCACTTCCGGCTACGAGGAAGCTGCCGCACAGGGCCTGCTGGCCGGTCTGAACGCCGCCCGCAATGCACTGGGCAAAGAACAGCTGATCCTGCCGCGTCACACCAGCTACCTTGGCACCCTGGTGGATGATCTGGTGACCAAGGGCGTCATGGACCCCTACCGCATGATGACCAGCCGCAGCGAATACCGGCTGACCCTGCGGCAGGACAATGCCGACACCCGCCTGACCCCCATCGGCCGGGAATACGGTCTGGTGGAGGACGACCGCTGGGCAAAGTATCAGCACACCCAGAGCATTCTGGAAGCGGAGCGCCGCCGCCTGCACGACGCCCACCTGCGCACTGCCGACCTGCAGGCCGCCATGACGGCGGCCGGGCTGGCCCCGGCAGCCGAGGGCGGCATTGCGGAAGAATTGCTGCGCCGCCCGGAGATCCACTACGACCTTGTGGCCGGGGTCATCGGCTGGGGGGAGGGGATCACGCCCATGCTGGCGGAGCGGCTGGAGACCGAGATCAAATACGCAGGCTACATTGCCCGGCAGGATCGCATGATCCGGGAGGTGGCCCGCCACGAAAAGACCCTGATCCCGGAGGATTTTGAATACGCGGACCTTACCGGCCTGACGCTGGAAGCCCGCGAGAAGCTGGCCCGCATCCGGCCCAAGAACCTGGGGCAGGCCGGGCGCATCCCCGGCGTGTCGCCGTCGGATGTTGCTCAGCTGAGCATCGCCCTGGCGGCCCACACCTGATCCAGAACAACAGAAAGGAATCGAAACCTATGATCGACAAACAGCGGCTGGAGGCCAAGTGTTCCACATGGAACATTGCCCTCACCGGCACCCAGCTGGACCAGCTGGACGCCTTTGCACAGATCCTTGTGGACTACAACCAGAAGGTCAACCTGACCGCCATCACCGACCCCGAGGGCATCGAGGACAAACATTTCCTCGACAGCCTGCTCTTTGCCAGCCAGCCGGAAGTAACCGGCCGCATGGTGGATGTGGGCGCTGGTGCCGGGTTTCCGGGCATCGTCACCAAGATCTACAAGCCGGAACTGGAACTCACCCTCATGGAGCCCACCGGCAAGCGGGTGGAGTTCTTGAAGTATGCCTGTGCCCAGCTTGGCCTGACCGGCGTGGAGTTTGCCAAGGAGCGCGCAGAGGAAGCCGCCCGCAAGGTGTGGCGGGAGCAGTTTGACCTGGCTTCAGCCCGCGCGGTGGCGGCTCTGCCCATGCTGGCGGAATACTGCCTGCCGCTGGTCAAGGTGGGCGGAAACTTTCTGGCCATGAAGGGCGCCTCCGGAGAAGAGGAGCTGGCCGCGGCCCGCGGGGCCATCAAAAAACTGGGCGGTGCCTACAAGGAGACCCGCACCCTGCACCTGCCCGGCGGCGACACCCGCACCCTGATTTTGTGCCAAAAGATTTCGCAAACTCCGACAGCCTACCCCAGAAACGGCGGAAAAATCGCCAAAAGCCCGCTGAAATAACGGAATAGCGAACAAAATATGCAAAACCCTGCCGAACGAAATTTCTGGCAGGGTTTTTGTTTGTGTGGTACACTGGCTCTGAACCAACTTTTCCACATTTTCCCGGGAAAGCGTGGAAAACAAACCCGGATATGCCGCAAAAAAGGAGGAGCCGTGTTATGTTTGAACGGAAGAAGTCCGCCGGAAAAATTTATTTCCTGCCCATCGACCAGATCCATCCGTCGCCGTTCCAGGCGCGCCGGACCTTTGAGGAACAGGAGCTGGCAGGCCTTGCCCAGAGCATCCGTGAAAACGGTCTGCTGCAGCCCATCTCGGTGCGTAAAGCAGCCGAAGGTTACGAGCTGGTGGCAGGGGAGCGGCGGCTGCGCGCCTGCAAGCTGGCCCAGATGACCACCATTCCGGCCATCCTGTGCAGCTATGCCGATGAGCAGACCGCGGCCCTCGGCCTGCTGGAGAATATTCAGCGCACCGACCTGAACCCCTTTGAGCAGGCGCAGGGCCTGCGGGACATTCTGGTGCTGTGGGACTGCACCCAGGCCGAGGCCGCCAAGCGGCTGGGCATGGCGCAGCCCACACTGGCCAACAAGCTGCGCCTGCTGCAGCTCACGGGGGACCAGCGCCAGTTCGTTCTGGACAACAACCTCACCGAGCGTCACGCGCGGGCCGTGCTGCGCCTGCCGGAGAACCGCCGCAGCGAGGCGCTCATCAACATTGCCAAGCGGCGGCTCAACGCCCGTCAGACCGATCGGTACATCGAACAGCTGCTCAACAGCACCGCAAAAGGGCGGCACCGCATCTCCATGGTCCGGGATGTGCGCATCTTTGTGAACACCATCGACCATGCCATCCGGCTGATGACCGACAATGGGGTACCGGCCACGGCCCACCGGGAAGAGAAGGATGGCTACATCGAATACACGGTGCGCATCCCCACGGCGGCAGCGGAGAAGTGAACTGTTCCATGTGGAACAGAAAAAACGTGTAAAAAATCTGCAAAATACGCCTTGAAAGAGAACTTTTTGCCTTGTAAAAACGGAAAACAGAAGAAAAATACGCACAAAAACGCCTGAAAGCGGTTCAAAAAGCCAAGGGAGTGTGCTATACTACTAGTTGAGATGTCCGCGCGACGGGAAACGAGCGGGCACAACTGCGAATGTTCCATGTGGAACAACCAAAATTTCCCGGAAGGAAGAAATGCGCGTGGCAAAAATTGTAGCAATCGCAAACCAGAAAGGCGGCGTCGGCAAGACCACAACCGCCGTCAACCTGTCCTCCTGCGTGTCGGCTTTGGGCAAAAAGGTGCTCATCGTGGACCTGGACCCCCAGGGCAACACCACCACCGGTTACGGCATCCCCAAGCGGAGCGTGGAGTGCGGCACCTACGAGGTGCTCATTGGCCGGGCCACCGCCGCCCAGGCGATCCGCAAGACCGAGTTCCGCACCGATGTCATCGGTTCCAACACCCGTCTGGCAGGAGCCAGCCTGGAAATGATCGACCTGCCGGGCCGCGAGAGCCGCCTGCGGAAGGCGCTGGCCGGGGTGCAGAAGGACTATGACTTCATCTTCATCGACTGCCCGCCCAGCCTGGACCTGCTCACCCTGAACGGTCTGAGCGCCTGCGACAGTGTGCTGATCCCGGTGCAGTGCGAGTATTATGCGCTGGAAGGGCTGTCGGAGCTCATCAGCACCCTCAAGACCATCCGCAAAAAGTACAACCCCTATCTGGACATCGAGGGCGTGGTGTTCACGATGTTCTCCCTGCGGTATAACCTGACGGTGCAGGTGGTGGAGCAGGTGCAGAAGTATTTTGGCTCCAAGGTGTACAAAACCACGATCCCCCGTTCGATCCGCATCTCCGAGGCCCCCAGTTACGGGCAGCCCATCAATTTCTACGAGCCCAAGGGCAAGGGCAGCGAAGCGTACATGGATCTGGCCATTGAGTTCGTCAAGAACAACCGGCCGCACGAGCCCAAAAAGACCCGCGCGCGGAGCAAGAGCGCTCCGGAACCGGCACCGGTCAAAAACGCTCTGGAAGACTAAAACACAGGGGGAACAACAAGAACAATGGCAAAAGGAAAAGGAGGACTTGGCCGCGGGCTGGAAAGTCTGTTTGAGGACGCCGCCCCGAGCCTTGAGTCCGACGCAAAGATCGAGACCCTGCCCCTGCGTGAGATCGAGCCGGACCCCGACCAACCCCGCAAGACCTTTGACGAAGAGGCACTGGGGGAGCTGGCCGCCAGCATTGCGGAGCACGGTCTGCTGCAGCCCATTGCGGTGCGGCCCCAGGGACTGGGCGGCTACAGCATCGTGGCCGGCGAGCGCCGGTGGCGTGCCTGCCGCATGGCCGGCCTGACCGAAGTGCCGGTGGTGGTCAAGGATGTGTCCGACGAGCAGGCCATGGAGCTGGCGTTGGTGGAAAACCTCCAGCGTGAGGATCTGGACCCGGTGGAAGAAGCCGCCGGCATCCGGGAGCTGATGCTGCGCTGTGACCTGACCCAGGAGCAGGCAGCCCGCAAGCTGGGCAAGAGCCGCAGCGCGCTGGCCAACAGCCTGCGTCTGCTGAACCTGCCGGAAAACGTACTGGAGCTGCTCAAGAGCGGGTTTCTGAACATGGGCCACGCCAAGGTGATCCTGGGCCTGCCCACGCCGGAGCTGCAGGAGCAGGCGGCGCAGATCGTGGCGGACAATCAGCTGAATGTCCGCCAGACCGAGGCGCTGTGCAAGAAGCTGGCAAAGCCCCCGAAGGAGGCAAAAGAACCCGAACCCCGCGGCACCCTGCCGGTGGAAGTGGAAGAGAGCCTCAAACAGGCGCTGGGCAGCGAGGTGAACGTGGCCTACCACGGCGGCAAGGGCAAGCTGACGGTGCATTTTTACTCCGATGAGCAGCTGCGCGCCTTTGCAAACCTGCTGGGCCAGTACCAGACCGAAGAATAAAACAACCGCGATCCAAGGCGGACACCCGCCTTTGAACGGCGCCGGGAGAGGTCCCATTTCCCGGTGCGAACGAAATAGAGCAAGGAGAGTCAATCATGCTTGATATCAAATTTGTCCGTGAGAATCCGGACGCCGTCAAGGAAAACATCAAGAAGAAGTTCCAGGACGCAAAGCTGCCGCTGGTGGATGAGGTCATCGAAAAGGATGCCCAGTACCGCGCAGCGCTGAAGGAAGTGGAAGCCCTCAAGGCTGCCCGCAACAAGCTGAGCAAGGCCAACGGCCCGCTGTTCGGCCAGCTGAAGAAGTGCGACGATGAGGCCAAGAAGGCAGAGCTGCAGGCTCAGATCGACGCCAACAACGCCGCCGTCAAGGCCGACGCCGACAAGATGGCAGAGCTGGAGAAGGAAGAGGAAGCTCTGTCTGCCCGCATCCAGGAGATCATGTACACCATCCCCCAGATGATCGACCCCAGCGTGCCCATCGGCCCGGACGACACCTACAACGTGGAAGCACAGCGCTTCGGTGAGCCGGTCGTGCCCGATTTCCCCATCCCGTACCACACCGAGATTATGGAGAGCTTTGACGGCATCGACATGGACGCTGCAGGCCGCGTGGCCGGCAACGGCTTCTACTACCTGCTGGGCAACATCGCCCGCCTGCACGAGGCAGTGCTGGCCTACGCCCGCGACTTTATGATCAACAAGGGCTTTACCTACGTCATCCCGCCCTTCATGATGCATGGCAACGTGGTGCAGGGCGTTATGTCCTTCCCGGAGATGGACGCCATGATGTACAAGATCGAGGGCGAGGACCTGTACCTGATCGGCACCAGCGAGCACACCATGATCGGCCGCTTCATCGACCAGACCATCGACGAGAGCAAGATGCCCCTGACCCTGACCTCCTACAGCCCCTGCTTCCGGAAGGAGAAGGGCGCCCACGGCATCGAGGAGCGCGGCATCTACCGCATCCACCAGTTCGAGAAGCAGGAGATGATCGTGGTCTGCCGCCCCGAGGAGAGCGCCGACTGGTACGAGAAGCTGTGGAAGATGTCGGTGGAGCTGTTCCGCAGCATGGAGATCCCCGTGCGTCAGCTGAACTGCTGCTCCGGTGACCTGGCTGACCTGAAGGTCAAGAGCTGCGATATCGAGGCCTGGAGCCCCCGTCAGCAGAAGTACTTTGAGGTCTGCTCCTGCTCCAATCTGGGTGACGCACAGGCACGCCGCCTGCACATCCGCATCAAGGGCAAGGACGGCAAGACCTACCTGGCCCACACCCTGAACAACACCTGCGTGGCACCTCCGCGTATGCTGATCGCCTTCCTGGAGAACCATCTGCAGGCTGACGGCAGCGTGACCATCCCCGAAGTGCTGCAGCCGTATATGGGCGGCCTGAAGGTCATGGTTCCCACCAACAAGAAGGCCTGAGCCTGACTGCGGTTTTCCACCGTAAAACAAAATCCTGTTGAAAAGCCCCGTGCTCTGTTCCGGCAGAGTGCGGGGCTTTTTGCGCGGCTGACAGGGAATGTGCGAAAAAATCAGAACTTTTTTAAAATAAGTGTTGACAAAAGGCGGTACAGTGGATATAATAATAAAGCACCGTTCAAGTGCAGAACTTCATATGTGGCGGCATAGCTCAGTTGGCTAGAGCATTCGGTTCATACCCGAAGTGTCACCGGTTCAAATCCAGTTACCGCTACCACATTACAGAGTTTCGCTAAGATAAGGGGGACGGTCGTCCGCAATAGTGGATGATGAAAGTCGGAGGTTTTAGCGAAGCTCTGTATTTCTAAGGCCCGTTGGTCAAGCGGTTAAGACACGGCCCTTTCACGGCTGTAACATGGGTTCGATTCCCGTACGGGTCATAAAAACGCCTTTGCGCAATGCGCAAGGGCGTTTTTGCTTTGTCCCGGATAGGAAGCCTGGCTACATAATACAGGATAGACTTTTTTCAAAAAATAAGATATACTTACGTTGAAAAGGTGGGATGTGTTATGCCGGAGATCAGTTTGTTTTGCGGGATACGGGTCACAATGTTTTACAGTGACCATAATCCGCCGCATTTTCACGCCGAATACGGCGGATTCAAGGCATTGATCGATATTCAGAATTCCTGCGTGATCCGTGGTGCATTGCCGGGGCGGCAGCTGAAGCTGATCCTTGCATGGTGTGAGCTGCATAAGGATGAGCTGATGCAGAACTGGGAACTGGCCAGAACTGCTGCACCGCTCAATCACATTGCACCGCTGATCTAAAAAAGGAGGCATCTCTATGGATACGTTGTTCCCCAAGGTCTTGCAGGCTGTTGCGGGCGAGGACTTTACGGTGTACCTCTATTTCAACGATGGCTCTGTGCGTCTGTATGACGCAAAACCGCTGCTTAAACTGGGCGGGGTCTTTGCACCCTTGCAGGATGAAGCTTTTTTCAAAAGCCGTCTGACCGTCCTGAACGATACCGCAGCATGGGATGTGAACGGTGACCGGGACCCGGGCAGCTGTGTGGACTTGGACCCCATTGAGTTGTACGAGACCTGCCCTGTGGTGGTAGACCCGCTGGAATCGGCATCCTGATCCGCAAAAATACGCAAAAACACGGGAAGATCCGCAGACCTTCCCGTGTTTTTATTTATTTATTCTGCTCCTGCACATACCGCAGGATGTCCTCCGGTACCTCTGCCAGCGCATCCGCACCGGCGGCGGTCAGCTCGGCGCGGCCGCGGAAGCCCCACAGCGCACCCATGGCGGGCAGCTGCGCGTTGTGCCCGGTGAGGATGTCCACGTCGCTGTCGCCCACAAAAAGGGTGGCGGCGGGGTCTGCGCCCAGCTCGGTCATCAGGGCGTACAGCCCGGCAGGGTCGGGCTTGGGGGTTGCCCCGCACGGCGGCAAAGCGGCCGGTGCCAAAGTAGTGGGCAATGATGCCGCCGCACAGGGCATCGGCCTTGTTGGAGAATACCGCGCACTGGATGCCCTCGGCCTTCAGTGCGTCCAGCAGTGCCGGAATGCCGGGGTAGGGCGCGGTCTTGTCCTCCTTGTGGGCATCGTACCGGGCAGTGAACTGCGCCAGTGTCGCCGCCAGCTGCGCCGGGGTGCGGGCGTCAGCGGGGGAGAACCGCTCCACCAGCTTGGGGATGCCGTTGCCCACCATCAGCTTGAACTGTGCCACCGTAAAGGTGAGCCAGCCGTTTTGTGCGCACACCCAGTTCCCGGCATCGGCAAGGTCGTCGATGGTGTTCAGCAGGGTGCCGTCCAGATCAAATAATACAGTCTTTATCATAAAATAGTCTCCGTTGGTCTGTGATACAAAAAATGCCCCGCCGACCGTAGGTTCAGCGGGGCATCGCAAGTATACTTCTATATCTCCAGAAAATCAAGAGCCGCCAGCGGCACACTGCGCACGGTGACCTTTTCTTTGCCGGGAAATACAAGGGTCAGGTTGGCGCGCTGCACCGTCACCGCCCAAGGGGAGTGCAATGCGGCAAAGCCGGTGTCCGGGTGGAACACACACAGCTGGTGCAGATGGAACCGGTGCTGCCGACAGAGCAGCAGCTGTCCTTGCTGCTGCCATACGCCCTCCCGGTGCCAGCCCACGGCGGCAGCGCCCAGCAGGGCGGCAAACACCCCGGTGGGGATGAGCAGCGGCAGGGTAAGGGCAGGCAGGGTGGTGCGGGAGACCGCCGTCAGCAGCAGACAGAGCGCCAGCGGGATGCCCGCCGGCAGAAAAAATATCATGCTGCGGTCGGTGGTGTCGGCGCGGGTGTCCGGGGGCAGCTGCGCCATCTCGGGCAGCAGCTCCCGCAGCAGCGGGGTGCCCTCCCGCCAGACGAACAAGGGCAGCTCCGGGCGGCACGCCCCTGCCGAGACAAATACCGGGCAATAATGCAGTGCCCATGTGGCCGGGGAGCGGCGCAGGTCGGCGTAGTTCAGCTGGCAGAGCCGCAGCCGCATCTCGTACCGGCGGATCAATCCGCCCCCGCTGCCCCGCTGGGGATCGGGGCGCCCGACGGGGTGAGC
>ERZ859967.1557-NODE-1557-length-10403-cov-1.732992_pt1 | contig 10403 bp, 4 predicted proteins | sample MGYA00510115_ERZ859967 | MGnify/ENA primary metagenome ERZ859967 (study PRJEB30046, sample SAMN00715171) | human gut metagenome | study: EMG produced TPA metagenomics assembly of the A metagenome-wide association study of gut microbiota in type 2...
CGGCTTGGCAACTCGTTGCCAGAAAGCATCCCGACTGGATACTGCGTATCTACGGAGACGGTATGCGTGAGCAACTGCAACAGCAGATTGACTCTTTAGGAATTACTGCCAGTTGTATATTGGAACCTACTGTTTCCAATATTGTCGACAAGTACTGTGAAAGTTCAATTTTTGCCCTTTCATCACGTTTCGAAGGTTTTGGAATGGTTATTATAGAAGCAATGGCATGTGGCGTGCCACCCGTATCATTCACCTGTCCCTGCGGCCCGCGGGATATTATCAGTGACGAAAAAGACGGTTTGCTGGTAGAAGACGGGAATATCGAACAGCTGGCGGAGAAAATCTCTTATTTAATAGAGAATGAAGATATACGTAAGAAAATGGGGCAGCAGGCGCGTATGGACGTCCAGCGCTTCCGAATAGAAAATATTGCCGAACAATGGAAACAACTATTTGAAAGCCTGATTACCCCGGTTAATGAAAACAAATAAAGCATTCAATATCTATGGAATGGTATTCTAAGTATTTACAGGTTTATGAGAAACCTTTTGCGGAAGCTCCGCAAGCCGTTATCGAAGAAGTACGCCACAATCTGGCCGAATTGCAGAGTAACGAACCACTTGTCACTGTATCACTCATCGGATACAATGAGGAAAAACATCTGCTCGCCTGTCTCTGGTCGTTGAGCGAGATGCAATGTAAATATCCTGTAGAAATCATTGGTGTGGACAACGAATCGAAAGATCGCACTGCGGAGATTTATGAGGCTTGCGGTGTACCTTATTTCACGGAAACGCAACATAGTTGTGGTTTTGCCCGTCTTTGCGGACTGAACCATGCCCGTGGAAAATATCATATCAACATTGATTCTGACACGATGTATCCGGCAAAGTATGTGGAAACAATGGTGGATGCGCTCGAAAAACCGGGTGTAGTGGCTGTCAGCTCGCTTTGGAGTTATATTCCCGACAAGGATCACTCTTGGATGGGGCTGAAAATCTATGAGGCTGCACGCGACTTGCATTTATGGTTGCAGTCTTTCAAGCGTCCGGAGCTTAGTGTGCGCGGACTGGTATTTGCTTACCGGACGGAATGTGCGAGGAAAACGGGAATCCGCACGGATATTATCCGCGGCGAAGACGGGTATCTGGCTTTGCAGCTCAAGCAATTTGGAAAGATTGCATTTGTACGGAAAAGACGGGCGCGTGCCGTGACCGGATATGGGACGGTGGGAGCCGACGGAACTCTGTTCAATAGTTTCAAGGTGCGTGTCGTCAGCAGACTAAAAGGAATCGGAGGACTGTTCACCCAAAAGAAGGAATATAAGGATGAGGAGAGTAATCTAGTAAAAAAGAAGTAAGAAAGGAAAGCCTATGTGCAAGAATCTCAATATCGGTATCGTTTTATTTTTAATTATTGGCTTAGTTATGTCGGGATGTATCCGCAAACTGAATCTATATCAAGGAGATAAAGACGGGGATGAAAACAAGGATAATGGAAAGAGGCGGGATGTCATCTGCGAAACGGAATTCATATACCCGTTCGGTAATGAAACAGCCGATAAAGAAATAGAAATAACCATTCACCTGAAAGCAGACAGACAGGCAGGATATCTGTATACGGAAATACCAACATTGAAATATAACAAAGATTGGCTGTTTCTGATGACACAGGACGACTGTATGCATTCAGCCTTTTCATATACATGGGCTGCCATTCATGGCAAACCTTTATCTTATATTTACTACTGCGATCTGGCTCATCTGCAAAACGGTGATTTGCCTCCTGATTATTATTCATTGGGAAAAACATTAGCTACCACCAATGGTACCGGACAGGAAGTACGTTTCTCTTTCGGAACTACCGTGGCTGCCGACGATGATTTAATGAACACACAAACATGGGTACAAAATGGATATACAAGAGATTATTTCCGCTTTTATAAAAAAACAATGTTAGTATGGGGCAACTTGCAGGAAATGATGAATTACGGAGTAAGCATCGCTTTCCATGACTTGAATCTACCTGACGAAGATAAAACAGAAGATAAGTTGCTGGCACAATTTCCTGTTGCTCAAAGCATGATACGTGAGAAACTGAATAATCGAACTTGTAAAATGCTGGCAGAGCCTAATGGAGACAAAAATTATATCAAAGCGGCTTTGAGATATGATAAAATCAGAACCCTGTGTGCACAAAGCGAAGCTACAAAACTCTATCCATTTCAAGAAAACGGAGATATTGAACAAGTAGTGATCGAAAGAGCTTTCTATGACCCACCCGAAGGTAGCGGGCTGACAAATCCGGATATGATTAAGGCGGCTATTCTCAAGGAAATGGAAAATCCAAAAGAAGAGCGGGCGGCTATTTCTATAGGTGCCCATAATACAGATACCGGTTGGGTAAACTTCTTGGAATGGCTCAACGACACATACGGACAAGATGGTGACGACTCGATGTGGTTTACCAACCAGGAAGAATATTATGAATATTATTATTATCGTTTGCACAGCAAACCGGAAATCAAACAGGTAAATACGCACACGTGGAAACTGACACTAAATCTGAATGGAGAGGACTCCGCTCCTTTCTATTATCCTTCCGTGACTGTAAATATCTTCGGGCTTAAAATGGAGGATATTGAAAATATAGAATCAAATGAAGATGTTACAGGACTCTCTTATGGTGACCATAAAGATTTCTTCATGCTAAATATCGACTGCCGGAAATACCTGGCGGAACACGCCGAGAATTTCGTGAAACGATATGAAGCGAATCCGACAGATGTTTCTGCCAAAGCGGACGCCAACTACTTTGTGAATATGCTGAAAGATTCGGATAAAAAGACGGAGTTGAAGAAACGAGCTGAATAAAATGAAATAAGAGGCTAATAAGAGCTGAATGTAAACGATACAAGAAAAATAAACAAATATAGCTATGAACGAAACCATTACCCTTTGTCTTGAAATTATTTTCTGGCTTGCCCTGTTCATTGTGTTCTACACCTATTTGGGCTACGGAATTGTGCTTTACGTTCTTGTCAAGTTGAAAGAGCTTTTCGTGAAGCCTGTGAAGCGTTCGTTGCCGGCATCGGACGCAGACCTGCCGGAAGTTACCCTCTTCATTACGGCATTCAACGAAGAAGATGTTGTAGACGAAAAGATGGAGAACAGTCTTGAACTGGACTACCCTGCGGACAAACTGCATATCGTATGGGTGACAGACGGAAGCGACGACAGTACAAACGAACGACTGCAAACCCGTTGGCAGGGGAAAGCGACCGTATATTTCCAACCGCTCCGGCAAGGTAAGACGGCTGCAATGACACGTGGAATGACGTTGGTGGACACTCCACTCGTTGTTTTTACGGATGCCAACACCATGGTAAACCGGGAAGCCATACGGGAAATCGTGCTTGCTTTCCAAGACCCGAAAGTGGGCTGCGTGGCCGGCGAAAAACGGATCGCCGTACAGACCAAAGACGGAGCCGCTGCCGGTGGGGAAGGTATTTACTGGAAATACGAATCAACACTGAAAGCACTTGACGCCCGCCTCTACTCTGCTGTAGGAGCAGCAGGCGAACTATTTGCCGTGCGTCGTGAACTATTCGAAGCAATGGAACCGGATACGTTGCTCGATGATTTTATTCTTTCGCTCCGGATCACCATGAAAGGTTATACCATTGCTTATTGCACCAATGCTTACGCCATCGAAAGCGGTTCGGCAGATATGCGCGAAGAAGAAAAGCGGAAAGTGCGCATCGCTGCCGGAGGATTGCAGTCCATCTGGCGACTTCGTCCGTTACTGAATCCTTTCCGCTACGGGATACTTAGCTTTCAATATACATCTCACCGGGTATTGCGATGGTCTATTACTCCGTTCCTGTTGTTTGCTCTCTTCCCGCTGAATATTGCGATTCTGCTGTTGGGCGGTTCCGCGATATTCTACGGAGTACTGCTTGCCATGCAGGTTCTTTTTTACGGATTGGGATATTGGGGATATTATCTATCCACCAAACAGATAAAAAACAAGTTGCTTTTTATCCCCTACTATTTCCTATTTATGAATGTCAATGTGCTGAAAGGCATCCGTTATCTGAAAAAGAAAAAAGGAAGCGGAGCCTGGGAAAAGGCGAAACGCGCTGAAAAGTAAAACAAATGCTATTATCTTTTGTTATCCTTACTATAAGACATTAGTCTCTATCATCTAATAAAAAACAGACATGGACAGAATATTACATGATGCGAATAACGCACAAAGAATATTGAAACTGACGGCAGATACAATGCTATTGGTTGACAGGCACGGAGTCTGCGTAGACATTGAGCCTCATTGTGATCTATGGTTTCTGCAAGAGGATATACTTTTAGGAAAAAATATATTTGAGCTTTTACCAGAATATACGAGAGAGAGGGTGATGCCCATCTTCCAGATTGTACTCGAAGAACAAAGAAGCATCAGCAAGAACTTCAAGTTGGTGCTGAAAGGCGAAACTTTTTACTTCAAATGCCTCATGTTCCCTTATGACGGTATGGTGCTTTGTCAATATCGCGACATCACGCAAAGAAGCAACGTAAAAAGACAGTTGGAACAAGCAAATCTCACCCTGCGGGCTATTCAAAAGGTAGCCCAGATAGGACAATGGACGTACAATACGAAACAGAATATTTTTCATTATCTTGGATATACCGGTGTTTTGTGCGAGGAAAATGTGCAAAACCTTGCCATTGAGAAATATGTGGAACTGATTGTAGAAGAAGACCGTCAGAGTTTTATGGAATGGTGTCGGGTGAACGAAAAAGAACTCAACATGGAGAGCATCAGCTACCGGGTCCGCCTGAACGGAGAAATCTTCTATATGCGTATCCAGACTTATCTGCGTGAACAGCGCTCCGACGGTAGTTTCAACATCGAAGGCTATATCCAGAACATCACAGACATACAGCATCGCAGAAATGACATCAATACACTGACTCATGCCATCAACAACGCCAAAGAAAGTATCTTTGCCGCCAAGCCCGATGGCACGATTATCTTTGCCAACCGTCGTTTCCTGTACAATCATGGTATTTCAGAAAACGAAGACATCAGTCAATTAAAGATTTACAATGTCGCCGCAGATATGCCTACACAAGAGGCTTGGAACGAACGTTGCAAAGATGTCATACACGGTGGCAGCAGTAACTTTGTGGCCCATCACCCATCTAAAATCAATAAAGGAATATTGGCTTATGAAGGTACGATGTACAACGTGACCAATGATTCCGGAGAAGAAAGTTACTGGTCGTTTGCCCATGATATTTCCGAGAGGATTCGGTACGAAGCCCAAATCAAACGGCTCAACCAAATCATGGATACAACCATCAACAATCTCCCTGCCGGGATTGTAGTGAAGGAAATCAACAACGACTTCCGATACATTTACCGGAATCGGGAGGCCTACAACCGCGATCTTTATAAGAACGACCCTGTCGGCAAGAATGACTTCGATTTCTACCCGCCTATCGTAGCCGAAAAGAAGAGACAAGAAGATATCCAGGTGGCCACCACCGGAAAAGGTCTGCACTGGACTGCTGAAGGAAAGGACAGAAACGGAAACATGATTATCCTCGACAAACGGAAAATCCGGGTGGACGGTGACGAATTGTCTTCGCCTATCATCGTCAGCATCGAATGGGACATCACGGAGCTGGAAATGATAAAACGGGAACTTCAATCGTCGAAAGAGAAAGCGGAAATGTCTGATAGCCTGAAGTCGGCCTTCCTCGCCAATATGAGTCATGAAATACGTACGCCGCTGAATGCTATCGTAGGTTTCTCGCATCTCATTGCCGAAAGCGATGATGCGGAAGAACGGAAGACGTATTATAACATCGTAAACGCGAACAACGAACGTCTCCTGCAACTTATCAACGAGATTCTCGACCTCTCGAAGATTGAATCGGGAACCATCGAGTTTTCCTTCGGACCGGCTAGTCTCCATAATCTCTGCCGGGAAGTGCACGATGCTCATATATTCCGTACTCCGCAAGGAGTAAGCCTTGTCTATGAATCCTCGGACGAAAGTCTGATGATTGAAACGGACAAGAACCGGGTATTCCAGGTGATTTCAAATCTGATTGGAAATGCTGTCAAGTTTACGAAGGAAGGAAGTATCAGTTATGGTTACAAACTGGTGGACAATCAGATTGTATTCCACGTAACGGATACCGGAACAGGAATTGAACCGGAGAAAGTGGGGCGTGTGTTCGAGCGTTTTGCAAAGCTGAACAATCATGCGCAGGGCACAGGGTTGGGGTTATCTATCTGTAAGTCTATTGTTGAACGGCTCGGTGGAAAGATTTCCGTCAACTCCGAATTTGGCAAGGGGACGACGTTTACATTTACTTTACCATACACGATTGCAAATCCTGCAAATGTGGATTCTTCAAAGAAAGAGAATGGTGAAGGGAACATTGCTGGAATAGCATCTGCCGGAAAAACTGCAGATTCGAGTGTTGACAGTTCTGCAAATACACGGCATGCCTGTATTTTGGTTGCCGAAGATACGGACAGTAACTTCGACTTATTGGAGGCTATTCTAGGTAAAGACCATCAGCTTATACGTGCGCATGACGGAATGGAAGCTGTCACGATGTTCGATGAAGTGAAACCGGATCTTATCTTGATGGATATCAAGATGCCGAATCTGGACGGACTGGAAGCTACAAAAATCATCCGTGAACTGTCTGCCACTGTTCCTATTATTGCTCAAAGTGCCTTTGCATACGAACAGGACCGAAAAGCAGCTGAAGAAGCGGGGTGCAATGATTTTATAGCTAAACCAATAGCGGATGATAAGTTGAAAGCAATGATTCATAAATGGTTGCTTCCTTCGTAGAGAGCTTAATCCCTCATGATATAACCAGCAAATAATTTAGATTAAATGAAAGCCTTTTACAGACTGTTTTATTACATATCCATCGTGCTGACCAGTATTTTGGCAGGAGTTACCATTGCGGGTGCTTTCGTAGGCAATGCCGCACCGGATAGTTTCAAATTTATGCCTTTCATCGGTTTGATACTACCGATACTTTTATTGGCTAATCTTGCTTCTGCTATCTACTGGACGATTCGTTGGCGGTGCTGGGTTTTCATCCCTCTGATTGCTATATTCAGCAATTGGGGGTATATGAGCTGTGTATTACAATCGCCTTTTTTCAGTCCGTCTTCGTCACCGATGGTTAAAATGAATGTATATACTCCGGGAGTGTTGACGGTTGCTACTTACAACGTCGATGCCTTTAACCACGAGCATACCGGCTACTCATGCAAGGAGATTGCTTCTTACATGAGAAATCTGCAAGCAGATATTCTCTGTTTTCAAGAATTTGGCATTAACGATGAGTTTGGCATCGATAGTATATCCGCAGCTCTTTCTAATTGGCCGTATCACTATATTCCTTCTTCGCCCGAAGGGAAGAATCTGTTGCAACTGGCTGTTTTCAGCCGTTATCCTATCAAGGAGGAGCATCTTATCATCTATCCTGATTCGAAAAATTGCAGTCTTGCATGTGATATTGAAATCAATGGTCGCACCATCCGCCTGTTCAACAATCATCTCCAAACAACGGAAGTAAGCCAAAACAAACGCAAACTGGAAAAGGGACTTCGTACGGATGATTCCAAAAGAGTGGAACATGCTGCCCTGGGACTTATCGACGGCTTACATGAGAATTTCCGGAAACGGGCCGTACAAGCTGATCTTCTCAAGCAACTGATAGCCGCCTCCCCCTATCCTACTCTAGTCTGCGGTGACTTTAACTCTCTGCCGTCTTCGTATGTTTATCACACTATAAAAGGTGATAAGTTGCAGGATGGTTTTCAGAGGAGCGGGCATGGGTATATGTATACTTTCAAGTACTTCAAGCATCTGTTGAGAATCGACTATATTCTCCATTCACCGGAACTGAATAGCACGGATTACTTCTCGCCGGATCTTAATTATAGCGACCATAATCCGGTGGTGATGAGGATGAAATAAAAAAGATGCTCCGTTTATTGAACGAAGCATCTTTTTATATAAATATTCTAGAATGTAAACTTAACGCCTAACTGCATCTGCCATGCACTACCTGTAGAAGCAGTATAATCCCATTTAGAATTTTTCTGGAACACCTCGCGAGAAGATGCATTCATCTGATAAGTAAGAGGTTCTCCTACCTTACTTGCTGTTTTTAACAACCTTACATTATCATAACTCTGCAAACCGCAAGAGCGATAAGCCCCCCACTTCGAATTTAATAAGTTACCAATATTCAACATATCAAGACTTACTTGAATACCGTACTTACGGCTACCAATCTTAGCATAAAAATCCTGTGCTATCTTCATGTCAAAACGGTGAATCCACGGTTCTAAAGAAGAAGCACGTTCTACATACTGCCCCTTGTGATCATTCAAATAAGAGTCATTATTTACATAGTTCCAAAAATCTTCTTGTTGGTCTACCGCCGAATAAGTCACATTATTTTGTTTATCTTTAATATCCACAAATGTCATTTCTTCTTTAGAAGCAGGCACATACATCAAATCGGAATAGTTTCCGTCACCGTTCATATCATTAGAATAGGTATAAGAAAAACGTCCTTGTTGGTAACCTGTATAGAACAAAGAAACAGTCGTTTTCATATTCGCATAAGCAACTTCATAAGAAGCATTAGCTATCAAACGATGCGGGGTAGAAAATAAAGAATAAGAGACACCCGGATCATTCAATGAATTAACTGCAACATTATTCTGCCATACTGAAGCCGCCGATGAACCTGGATTTGCCGTCATATCTTTAGCCATTGTATAAGTGTACCCAAATGAACCTGTAAAGCCAAAATCAAATTTCTTCGTTAATACTGCATTAAAAGAATATTGATAACCTTTTTCATCCCCATTAGTCAACTGTATAACGGTTTTCGTCTTAGGATTGTCATAGTAATTATTCTTAGTCCAATATACACGTCCCGGTTGTTCATTATAGGTTCCAGAAGGGGCCTTTTCGTTCATATTCTTCTGAACAACATTATATATATCACGTGTATACATAGCACCAACAGAAAGCATAAATCCATAAGGTAACTGAAACTCTGCATTTACATTACTACGCCAAACTTGAGGCATTTTAAAATTCGGATCCACATAAGCTATAGCACCGGGGACCTCATTTCCCGGAGTTGATGGAAACATATCCGGATTTTGGGTAAGAGTTTCTTTATAATTTGGATTAAAAGCAAAGTTTGCCGGTAATTCCGAAGTCTCAAATTCAACCATATTTTGCATCTGACCTGCATTTGTCGGTTGGTTAGTGAACCATACAAATGGTAATAACCCTGTAAACAAGCCTGTACCTCCAGTCAAAACAATAGAACGGTCACCTTTTATATCCCAATTAAATCCTAAACGAGGAGATATTAACAATTTACTTTTCGGCCATTCGGATACGTCAACATTCGTTCCATTAAATGACTGTTCTTTGATAGCCGCATTCCCTAACAAATCATCAAAATATAACGGTAAATCAAAGCGTAATCCATATGTCAATTTTAAATTAGGTGTAATAGAATATTCATCTTGTGCATAAGCTCCCAACATACCAAATGTCAGTTCAGCTCCCGGAGCGTCTTTTCCATTATATCCATAAGTAATGCCATACAGCATCGGTTTTTCTCCCGTCATAAAATCGCCCATTGAAGCATAACGATAATATCCATAAGGAGCACGTAAATATGAATTCATGAAATACTGTCTTTCAAATGTTGCACCGGCAGTTATCAAATGGTTTCCTTTATTAATAGTTACATTGTCAGTAACACTAAATACATTATTCTCGACATCATTAAAAGGAGTAAACAATTCTGTACCCAATGTCATATACTGCTTACCGTCCTTGTAAATATCAACCATTGGAAACGCATCTCCCTTAGTTGTACGAGAATCTCGGATATGGGTATAAGTCACTAATAATTTGTTTTGTACTGAAGAAGAAAAATTGCTATTCAACTCACCGGAAAGAGACGTTACAATATTTCTAAAACCATAGTTGGAATTTCCAAATGCAAATGCATCAACCCCATAACGGTTTGAATTAGCTTTAGTGATTACCGAAGAAGTTGAACTAATACTAGCATCATTTTCTGATTTCACTGTGTTAAAACGTAATGACAGTTTATGACTTTTATTAATATTCCAATCCAAACGAGCCATAAGCTTCCAATTTTTACTCTCGAAATCATCAAATTTATCATAACTTCCCGGATCATATCCATATTTATCCTTTACAAAATCACTTATTGTCTTCAAATCCTTTATCCAAGTTCTAGAAATATGATTTTGATTATCCCCACTTCCATCTTTTTCTTGACTAGGAGTCC
>ERZ859967.1564-NODE-1564-length-10364-cov-2.494907_pt1 | contig 10364 bp, 7 predicted proteins | sample MGYA00510115_ERZ859967 | MGnify/ENA primary metagenome ERZ859967 (study PRJEB30046, sample SAMN00715171) | human gut metagenome | study: EMG produced TPA metagenomics assembly of the A metagenome-wide association study of gut microbiota in type 2...
TTGAAACGGCAGAAGGCCAGCAGATAACCGTCATCGGTGAAATCGTAAATGTATGGATGAAATAGGATGATGAAAAAGCTGTTTTTCCTTCTATTGATCATGCTCCCTGCGCTGGCAACGGCACAGGGGCATAAAGGCGAAGTCGACGAGTGTGCCCCGATGAAAAACGGGAAAGTATGCTATCGCGACACAGTCCATGTGAAAGATATGAGCCAGGACCAGATATTCGAAGTAATCAATCAATGGGCGAAGAAAAGCTATGCGAAAGATATATTCCTGTCGAATGTCAACTCCAAGAAGTCCAAAGGGACTATCAACGTTTCTTCCAAAGTCGAGATGCTGTTGAACGATACAGACAAAACGATCATCAAATACAAGATGAAAATCAATTGCCACGACAACTGCTACTCGGCAGAAGTTAGCAATATCGTTTATCAATACGATCCACAGAACAATAAGAAGTTCAAGACGTATTCGGCAGAAAGCGTAATCGCCAATAATGGCAAAAGCAATACGGTTGCCTTGATCAAAGACCCGAAGCTGTTTTGCAATGCCACGTTCTTCTTCGTCGAGAACCTGTTTGCCGACATCCTGGATGCAGTGAACGATGCGGAACTGTAGCATAAAGAGCTAACTCCATAAGCACGGCACAAAAATTCCCCTATACGAGAAACTACGGCTTCCTGTGTAGGGGAATTTTTCATTTTCAATCATTCTCTTTCAATTGCAAATAACACCATAACGGATAATGGTCGGAATAACGCACCTTGTCGACCGTACAGTTGATCGGTTTCATATTGGCTGAATGCAGGATGTTGTCGATCCTGAACCAAAAGAAGTTTTCATTATAGGTGACCCCGACACCACGGCCTGAAGCAGCATAAGCATCTTTCAACGGCCCCTGGATCGTACGATGGGCATAGGAAATCGGCGTATCGTTGAAGTCACCGCACACCAATACATAATCGGTATCGATCTTTTTGATTTCTTCGGCAACCGCTCTCGCCTGACGGGCACGTATCCGGAATGCAGGTCCCAACTTCTGTTCGATGGAACTTCTCAAACCATCGAGCGTTTCGGAATTCAGATTCTTGATAAATGCGGAATAATGGCTCCGGTCCTCCATCGTCAGCTTGAAAGACTCCAAGTGGTTATTGATCAAAGTCAACTTCTTTCCTCTTATATCCAGTTCATGAATGGACGAGCCGTTGAAAGAGCTGTCATACTTGATCTTACGGGATTTGGAGATCGGATATTTGGAAAATACGGCTATATTGAATTTGAGCGTACCGGAGGTTCCGATCGGAATAATGGAGCGATACCTATACATCTTCAAGGCATTGGCGATCTTCTGATTCGTCAAAAAGTTCTTGGAAGTACCTACTGCATATTCCTGCAGACATACGATATCCGCACCGGAATTCGCAATATACCGTATGATCGGATTCGGAGCATCTTCCGTATGGCCTTTATAACCGAATCCCATGACATTATAAGTCAAGACTTTCAGTACATTCTCTTTCGGAATATCGTCCACTCTGTCATGGAAAGGGAAATAACGGGTTACAGGCCCCCGGCAGATCAGGAACGAACATAGTCCGACCAACACAAACCGCCATTCCCAAAGAAACAGCCAATAAACAACAAAACAGAGGTTCAAAACGCAAAACACAGGAAATCCCAACCCCAGATAAGAGAAGAACACACTCCTGTCCGGTGAAATTCTGTCCGAGAAGGCCGAAGCAATGAATAGCAGAATAACTATCACATTGGCAGTACCGACTACAGATTTAAACAGAATCCTGATCGCTTTAAACCGCTCGCTCATTTTTTGCTGGCATCAAATAGTTTTTTCTTTTCTTCTGCCGAAAGGCTTTCGTAACCGGAACGTTTTAATTTATCCAATATTGCATCCAGATCGACTGTTTCCCGATGTTTACGGGCATTATATTCATAATCGGTCTCCGGACGTTTATAAGTCACACGCATCTTGGGTTTCCGCTTTCCCAGATTCACCACCCAGTCAAGTAAGCGGTTCATAGGAGCCGTCAGATCTTTGCCTTCCTTGATCCGGGCGGCAAACCAGATGCCGAACAACGCCCCGCCGATATGGGCGATATGACCGCCGGCATTCGTCGATGTAATAGCCAGCAAGTCTATCACAAATGTAAACAAGGCCAGATAAATCAACTTGATCCTCCCGATCAGGAACAAGCCGATCTCCAAATCTTTCCGGTAGAAAGAGACGGCAAACACAATGGCCATAACCGAAGCCGACGCTCCCATCAAATAACTATAGGCGGCAACTGTACGGAAATAAGGGAATATGTTGTATGCCACAAGAAACAAGACAGCCCCGGCAATACCTCCTAACAGATACAGGCCGCCTAATTGCCGCTCACTGAAAAAAGTAAGGAACAAACCGCCGAACCAGTATAACCACAGCATATTAAACAGAATATGCAGAAAGTCGAAATGCGTGAACATATAAGTAATAATCGTCCACGGCCGGTACAAAAGCAATTCGGGAGACGAAGGCACTTGCAAATACTGCAAAAACGGAAAACCGCCCAGATTGAACAGCATCAGGATCACACTTGCCAACCGTATAATGACGAATAGCCCGACATTGATATAAATCAGTTTTGCCAGGATGTTGCCGGAATTGAAAGTCCGTTTGAGATTAGTAAAAATATCGCCCATTGTCTATATCTTTCTTTTTCCAATACCGAACCAGGAAATAACCGAAAAGCATACCGCCCAGGTGGGCAAAATGCGCCACGGAATCACCACCGTTGTTAGCGACACCCATAAACAATTCGGCCAATCCGTAAAAGATCACGAAATATTTTGCCTTGATAGGAATAGGGATGAACATCAGGTACAGCGGAACATTCGGGAACAACATGGCAAATGCCAGCAAAATACCGAATACGGAACCAGAAGCACCGATCGTAATCAGATAGTTCAATGAAGGATCTCCTGCAACCAACTGTACCAGAGTAACCCCGTTCGCACTTGCGAAGGAATGGACGGAATACAGCCAAACCAGTTCCTGCGTAATACCCGCCCCGATACCCGTCACCATGTAAAAGATCAGGAAGCGCTTCGGCCCCCAGACATTCTCCAGCACACGCCCGAACATATACACACCGAACATATTGAAAAACACGTGCGCAAACGAATGGGTATCATGCATGAACATATAAGTCACAAACTGGAAAGGATAGAAATCCTTCACACCCGGAAAGTGCAGTCCGAATAACTGGACTAAATCAATCCCGACTTTAGGTAAAACAAGACTCGCTACCCAAAACAACAGGTTGATAATGATAAGGTTTTTCGTAACCATCGGGATACTGCTCAGGAATCCCGAACTATTTTGATTCATCATATATTTACAATTTAAGGACAAAGGTATATATATTTCGGCAGTTTTCTGACAAAATAGCACTAAAACATAGTAAATCAATAAAAAAAACTCTTTTTTTCTTTGCGATATATCAAAATAGAATTACATTTGACACCGACTTTTTAGGCTATCACAAATATTGTTTAATATATTAATTATCAAACCATCATGAACAAAACAGAATTTATCAATGCTGTAGCGGAAAAATCCGGTTTAAGCAAAGTTGATGCAAAGAAAGCTGTAGAAGCTTTTGTTGAAACAGTATCCAGTGAATTAAAAGAAGGTGGCAAAGTGGCCCTTTTAGGTTTTGGTTCTTTCTCTGTTGCTGAAAAATCTGCACGCAAAGGTGTTAACCCGAAGACTAAACAACCAATCGAAATCCCGGCACGCAAATCAGTTAAATTCAAAGCTGGCGCCGAATTGACAGAAACCATCAAGTAAATTAGTCTTACACTCTCAATAAGTAAAAAGGCACTCCGCAATCGGAATGCCTTTTTTATTGCATGCCGGTTACTTTATCAAATCATAGTTATCTCTTTCCTACCCACACCAATCTTATGGTTTTTACAAAATAAACCTGTACCTTTGCAGGCAAAATAAATCCGAACATATACTAAACGAATATGGTTATCGAACAACAGATTACCGGGGCTATCATAGCCGGCATCAAAGAGCTGTACGGAGCGGATGTCACCGCTAGCCAAGTGCAGTTACAAAAAACGAAAAAAGAATTCAAGGGGCACTTGACCCTAGTCGTATTCCCATTCCTTCGCATGTCGAAGAAATCTCCGGAACAGACTGCCCAGGAAATTGGCGAATACCTGCTCCGGCATGAACCGGCTGTAGCCGAATTCAATGTAATCAAAGGATTCCTCAACCTGACCATCGCCTGTGCCTGCTGGATCGATTTATTAAACGAAATCAACGGCCAGCCGTCATACGGGATCATCCCTGTAACGGAACAGTCTCCGCTGGTCATGATCGAATATTCTTCTCCCAACACCAACAAGCCGCTCCATCTTGGACACGTGCGTAACAACCTATTGGGTTACAGCCTGTCCGAGATCATGAAAGCGAACGGCAATAAAGTGGTAAAGACGAACATCGTAAACGACCGCGGTATCCATATCTGCAAGTCCATGCTCGCCTGGCAGAAATGGGGCAACGGCGTGACTCCCGAAACGGCCGGCAAGAAAGGCGACCACCTGATCGGTGACTTCTACGTCCTTTTCAGCAACAAACTGAAAGAAGAGACTGCCGCCCTCGAAGCAAAAGGCATGACGAAAGAGGAAGCGGAAGCTGCTTCTCCGTTGATGCAGGAAGCCCGCGAAATGCTGGTGAAATGGGAAGCCGGCGATCCGGAAGTACGTGCCCTGTGGGAGATGATGAACAACTGGGTGTATGCCGGATTTGATGAGACTTACCGGAAGATGGGTGTCGGCTTCGATAAGATATATTATGAATCCAATACTTATCTCGAAGGAAAAGAGAAAGTAATGGAGGGACTGGAAAAAGGCTTTTTCTTCAAAAAAGAAGACGGCTCTGTCTGGGCTGACCTGACTACCGAGGGGCTGGATCATAAGCTGCTTCTTCGTGGCGATGGAACCTCTGTTTATATGACGCAGGATATTGGTACAGCCAAACTTCGTTTCGCTGATTATCCGATTGATAAAATGATTTATGTCGTTGGTAACGAACAGAATTATCACTTCCAGGTACTTTCTATTCTGTTGGATAAACTCGGTTTTGAATGGGGTAAAGGCCTTGTACATTTCTCTTATGGTATGGTAGAATTGCCGGAAGGTAAGATGAAATCTCGTGAAGGAACAGTCGTTGATGCCGATGACCTGATGGAAGAGATGGTATCGACTGCAAAAGAAACTTCGCAGGAACTTGGAAAACTGGATGGTCTGACGCAGGAAGAAGCGGATGATATTGCCCGTATTGTCGGTCTGGGTGCTTTGAAGTACTTTATTCTCAAAGTAGATGCCCGTAAGAATATGACTTTCAATCCGAAAGAGTCTATTGACTTCAATGGTAATACAGGACCGTTCATTCAATATACGTATGCCCGTATTCAGTCTGTGCTTCGTAAAGCGGCTGAGTCTGGAATTGTGATACCTGAACAGATTCCTGCTGGTATCGAGCTGAGCGAGAAGGAAGAAGGACTGATTCAGATGGTTGCTGACTTTGCGGCAGTTGTAAAACAGGCCGGAGAAGACTACAGTCCGTCTATTATCGCGAATTATACCTATGATCTGGTGAAAGAATATAATCAGTTCTACCATGATTTCAGCATTCTGCGTGAAGAGAATGAGGCGGTAAAAGTATTCCGTATTGCTCTGTCTGCCAATGTAGCAAAAGTGGTTCGTTTAGGAATGGGCTTGTTGGGCATTGAGGTACCTTCCAGAATGTAATACTTGCCCTGAACAAAATATATTTATGTGTTCCGGAACGGGACTGGGATGTTGTTGAATAGAAAAAGACTGTCCGAAAAGGAATTGTACACTATCTTTAAGAAAGGCTTTGGGTAAAGTTAATGATAGGGATTACATACTTTTCAGACAGTCTTTGTATTATTGGGTAATTACTTTCGAATTATCAGGATCTTTCCACCAATATGGATTGGAAGCGCCGAAGCTGGATGCCCAGTCACCAAATTTAGGATACGCTTCCAAAATGCTTGTCGTTTCTACTGGTACGAGAAAATCGGCACTTCGTTTGATTCCTACACTGATACCGCTAATCTGTAGTCCCGTCGGCATATTCTCATTATTTACGTAATATAATCCCTCATCAGGCCTGGATACATCACTGCCTGTACCGAAATAAGAGAAATTCATTTTGTTTGTCGGAGGGAATTTCACAATATGTGCTTCTTTATCACGTCCTGTGCTGGTAGAAATGATGATAAAGGGGTTCATATTAAATTTGCTGTATGTCTTTTCCCAATATTCGTTATTAAAGAAAGGGGTGAATGCCGTTTCTGTAAATCTTTCTTGAGCGACATCTATCGTTACTGTAAATGTTTTGTTTATAGCTGTTTTTTGATTGTCAAAAAGGATAATAGTGGGATAATTTTGACCAGGCTCCCGGTCTTGCCCCTCCATGAATTGTGAGACGATTCCGTCGGATTCTACGGTTATTTTCTTTATATCACTATTTGCTATACCTGTGAGCTGGTAACCAAAACCATTCTGCCAGTTTGCACCATCATGTTTAGGCACAAATGTATCTATAACTTTTACGACTTTACTTGTGAGAACGCTCTTATAAATCTCACGCTTATATTCGACAACCATATCATTCATGTCATAATCTCCTTTGGATGGCCAAAAATCTTCAAATGATAATACGCCTTTAAAGGAGTTATAAATCTCTTTGTCGTTAATGGATTTGTCAGGGAGTTCTTCTACACCACCAGTCTCAATGGCTGATCCATCTGAGAAATCAAGATAGAATACGGCATCGCCAAAGTTTCCTTTTCTGGTATTATCTCCTGTCGGTTCAAAGTTGGTTGCATCCTCCATACCAAATGCAACGACTTCTCCTGATTTGTTCTTTAGGGCAATGGTACGGTGTTCTTTGCTCTTATTCAGATCACGAATCGAATAGAAAGTACGTTTATTGTTCAGAACCTCCTTTGTGCTTTGGTTGTAGGAGGACTCAATAAGGAACCATGCTATGCTTACTCCCGCAGGGAACTCGTTCACGAACTTTGTGCCATCCCAATATTTCAGTTCTACTCTGTCGCCGGTATACATACTACCTGCTGTACTGCTGGAATTACACACGGCAGTCGATATGCGCGGATAGGCAATGATCGGTGTAACTTGACTTATATCAGTCGGCTTTTGATCGGTAGGGTAGGTGAAATAACCGACTGTATTTTGCTTGGTACCTGTACTGCTGAGCATAACCAGTCCGATTTCCGTAGGCTTCTTAATATTGATCTCTATATTTACATTATCATCTATATATTCAGGATAATAATCTTCCATCGCTGCACTTCCACCCGGTTTAATAAAAACTTCGCGGATATTATACATGAGCTGCCCATCTATTTCCGTCGGAGTAGAAGAAAGATAAGTAGGACATCCTATCTCATTCCATTCACCTAAAATCTGAAAACCTTCCGGATATTTGTAGCCGCTATTGGTAACCCCTCTACTCGTACCCTTCGCATTTCTCTTACTTTGTATAAAAGCTTTCTGATCAAAAGAAACTTTTCCGTTTGTAATTTGTAGTTGAATCGGGCTGACAGTTCCCAGATAGTCTGAATAAAGGTAAAGTTCTGTAAGATAAGATGGAATGGATATGAAATCATTAAAAATTCCTTTTTTATCCGTAGCCCCGCGATAGACAGGCTCTTCTTTTGTCTTTATAATGTTTCCATCCTCATCTTCCTCAAGTGGATTTTCGGCATATAACTCAAATACAACTTGATAATTTAAACCATAGTTTACATCAACTGTGCAACTGGAGGATGTTGTAAAGCCAAAATATTCATCTGCAGTTTTTTCTTCTGGAGCCTGATATAAGTCCTTTTCCATACAACCGACTAACGAGAGTGCGCATAGTACCCCCATTGAGAGAGATTTGAAATTGTTTGTTTGCATAACTGTGTTCTGATAATTTGATTGTGACCCGCAAATGTATGCATTTAATATATCAAAACAAAGAGTTTGGAAATAAATCGTTTAAAAAGAAATATATAGCATGGTAAATACAACAAAAGTCCGGTAACCAGTTGATATAGGTTACCGGACTTTGATGTCTTATTGGATGCAAATATTATTTCTTTTTTGCAGTTCGTTTACCTTTGGCAGAAGTGCTGGGACCTTTCTCATCTTGTATTTTGATTAGATCCAAGCAACTCTTCAAACTTAGATCTTGAGGAACAATGTCTTTAGGGATCTTGTAATTATTGCCTTTGTATGCAATGTAAGGTCCGTACCGACCATTCAGAATCTCCAGTTCCGGTTCTTCATCAAACTTCTTGATATGGCGTTCTGCTTCTTTCGCCCGTTTTTCCAGAATCAGCTGCTCTGCTTCTTCCAGAGTAACTTTCATCGGATCAAGTGTTTTCGGCAGTGATACATAGACCTTGTTATGCTGGATGTAAGGACCAAAGCGACCTATACCTACAGTGACAGTCTTTCCTTCATATTCCCCTAAAGTACGCGGTAGCTTGAACAGTTCCAGTGCTTCCTCCAGGGTAATGGTCTCCATGGACTGCCCTTTCTTCATCTGGGCAAAGCGAGGCTTCTCTTCATCATCTGCGGCACCGATCTGTACTACAGGGCCGAAACGACCGATTTTCACAGATACAGGCTTGCCTGTTTCCGGTTCTTCTCCCAGCATACGTTCGCCGACTTTATGTTCTGTCTTTATGGATAATGTCTTTTCTACTGCCGGATGGAACTGATCATAGAAAGTCTTCATGATCGAAGTCCATTTTACTTCTCCTTCCGCTATTTCGTCAAATTCCTTTTCTACACTGGCGGTAAAGTTGAAATCCAGAATGTCTGGGAAATATTCGGTAAGGAAATCATTTACCACAGTGCCGGTATCCGTTGGGAACAACTTCGCCTTTTCTGCACCGGTAATTTCAGTATGGTTTTCATCCTTAATCTGACGATCTTTCAATGTCATGACATTAAACTGTCGTTCTTCCCCGTCTTTATTACCTTTCTCCACGTATTCGCGTTGTTGGATGGTAGAGATAGTAGGTGCATACGTAGACGGACGTCCGATACCCAGTTCTTCCAACTTGCGTACAAGACTTGCTTCCGTATAGCGTGGAGGACGTTGGGTGAAACGTTCGGTTGCGATGATAGGGCCGTGTTCCAGCTTCTGACCTTTTTTCAGAGGAGGAAGCAGGTGGCTCTCATCTTCCTGTTCGTTGTCATCGTCATAAGATTCACGGTATACACGGAGGAACCCGTCAAACTTAATCACTTCGCCGATGGCTGTAAACACGTCGCTGCTGCCACTTATTGTTATGGTAGCAGTTGTCTTTTCCAGTTCTGCATCTGCCATTTGTGAGGCAATGGTGCGTTTCCATATCAAGTCGTACAGTTTCTTTTCCTGTGCTGTTCCTTCAATGGATTGGTTTTCCATATAGGTAGGGCGGATAGCCTCATGCGCTTCTTGTGCACCCTTAGTCTTTGTTTCGAAATGGCGGGGGTGTACGTAGCGGTCACCCATCATTTTGATGATAGCGTCTTTACTGCCTGCTGTCGCAAATTCCGAGAGGTTGACAGAGTCCGTACGCATATAAGTGATGAATCCCGATTCGTATAAGCGTTGCGCGAGCATCATGGTCTGCGCTACGGTATATCCCAGTTTGCGTGCGGCTTCCTGTTGCAACGTAGATGTTGTGAATGGAGCAGGAGGTGTTTTCTTTAACGGACGGGTAGTAATATCTTCGATAGCAAAATTAGCTCCTTTACATGCGTTGAGGAATGCTTCTGCTTCTTTCTTCGTTTTGATACGGTGGGCCAGTTCGGCTTTCATCTCCACTAGTTTCCCATCAGTGTCGGGCACAAGGAAAACGGCGGTCACACGGTAAGCTGCTTCCGATTTGAAAGCATGGATTTCGCGTTCGCGCTCAACAATCAGTCGAACGGCAACCGATTGTACACGTCCTGCCGAAAGCGCCGGTTTCACTTTTCTCCAAAGTACAGGAGACAGTTCAAAACCTACGATACGGTCCAGAATACGTCGTGCTTGCTGTGCATTCACGAGGTTAATGTCAATATCACGTGGTTGTTCGATTGCTTTTAAGATAGCACTTTTCGTAATTTCATGAAATACGATTCGTTTTGTGTTTTCCGGTTTTAGTTTTAAGACCTCATACAGATGCCAGGCTATCGCTTCTCCTTCGCGGTCCTCATCGGATGCGAGCCATACGGTTTCTGCGTCTTTAGCTTCTGTCTTCAGTGTGTTA
>ERZ859967.1567-NODE-1567-length-10336-cov-1.689330_pt1 | contig 10336 bp, 7 predicted proteins | sample MGYA00510115_ERZ859967 | MGnify/ENA primary metagenome ERZ859967 (study PRJEB30046, sample SAMN00715171) | human gut metagenome | study: EMG produced TPA metagenomics assembly of the A metagenome-wide association study of gut microbiota in type 2...
TCTGCTGGTCATTGCGCTGTTCCCGACAGGCGGCACCGCGCTGCAGGATGCCGCCGAGCTGGTCGTCACCCTGCCGCTGCTGCTGGCACTGGTGCACTGGATCGCGCCTTCGGTGCGCGCGCTGTCGCACTCTTCGCTCAAGCTGCAGCTGCAGTTCGGCGTGATCCCGCTGCTGAGCTATGTCTTTGACTACTTTACCCGCATTTATACCGATCTGCTCTCCAGCGGCAATCAGGCTGCAGTGGAGTTCATGCCCTTTGTGTGTAGTCTGGCCTATCTGGTCTTTGTGCTGCAGACCACGCAGGAGCAGAAGCTGCGCAGCCAGCTGGAGCAGACCCAGAACAGCCTGAACCTGCAGGTAGCGCAGGCTGTGCGCGAGATCGATGCCCTGCGGGAAAGCCAGCGCAAGGCCAGCACCTACCGCCACGACCTGCGCCATCATTTACAGTACATTTCCGCCTGCATCGAAAATGGCCGTGCCGAAGCCGCGCAGGAGTACATCCACAGCGTGTGCGCAGAGATCGAAGCCAGCAAGGTGAACGTCTACTGTGAAAATGAGGCCGCAAACCTCATTCTCTCGGCCTTTGCAACCCGCGCGCAGAACAGCGGCATCGACTTCCGGGTGCATGCCGCCATCCCGCTGGTGCTGCCTTTGCCGGACAGCGACCTGTGTGTGCTGCTTTCCAACGCGCTGGAAAATGCCCTGCACGCCGGGCAGCGCCAGCGCGAGGGCAAGGAGCTTTTTGCCCGTGATCTTCTCTTTGAAGACGAGCGCGCTCATCAAAACCACCATCGCGGGCGCGGTGTAGAGCAAAATCGCGCTGACCGAGAGCGAGCAAAGCTTCTGCGCGTTGAAGTAGCAGAGCGTGAAGAGCACGACGCTGATGATGCCCGTCGCAATAAAGATCGGCAGGTGCTTTGTCTTCATTTTGAAGACGCTGCGGTCGGTGCAGAGGAAGAAGAACGCGAGCACCGCAAGACCGCCCAGATTACGGATGACGACAAGGTTTTCCGGCGCGATGCCGGCATTGAGCAGCGGGCGGTTGAATAGGCCGATGCAGCCCCAGCAGGCGGCGGCCGCTAAAATGCAGGCGTAGGAAGCGTATTTTTTCACAGGTTTTTTCTCTTTCTTGTTATTTCGTATTTTCCTTGCGCAGCTCGATGATGCGGTCGCGCAGGATGGCGGCGTACTCGAATTCGAGCATATGGCTTGCCTCCTGCATCTGCTTTTCGAGCTTTCTGATCTCTTCGTCCCGCTCGCGCTCGGAGAGCTTGCGCTTGCCGCGGCGGCGGGCGGATTCCTCGTCCTTCTTGGAAATTTCGATGATCTCGCGCACGTCCTTTCGGATGGTCTGCGGAATGATGCCGTGCGCCTTGTTGTAGTCGTCCTGAATTTGGCGGCGGCGCTCAGTCTCGTCCATGGCGCGGCGCATCGAGGGGGTGATGGTGTCGGCGTAGAGCACGACAAGGCCGTCGGCGTTTCGCGCGGCGCGGCCGATGGTCTGGATCAGGGAAGTCGCACTTCTAAGGAATCCTTCCTTATCCGCATCCAGAATCGCCACAAGCGTAATCTCAGGAATATCAAGTCCCTCTCTCAGAAGATTGATTCCCACAAGCACATCGAACACATCAAGTCTCATATCCCTTATAATCTCTGCGCGCTCAAGTGTATCAATATCAGAGTGAAGATACCTTACCCTGATACCAGCCTCCTTCATATAGTTAGTCAAATCCTCCGCCATTCTCTTGGTGAGCGTTGTTATGAGTACCTTGTTGTGCTTACCCACTTCCTTATTGACCTCACCGATAAGGTCATCAATCTGTCCCTCAACAGGCTTTACCGTAATCTCCGGGTCAAGAAGTCCTGTAGGTCTTATAATCTGCTCCGTCCTGAGAAGCTCATGCTCGGCTTCGTAATCGGAAGGAGTCGCGGACACGAACAGCATCTGGTCAATCTTTCCCTCGAACTCCCCAAAGTTCAATGGTCTGTTATCCAGAGCAGATGGCAGACGGAAGCCGTAATCGACAAGCGTTGTCTTACGTGACCTGTCACCCGCATACATACCCCGTATCTGAGGTATTGTGATATGTGACTCATCGACTATTATCAGAAAATCCTCCGGGAAATAATCTATAAGCGTATAGGGCGGTGTCCCCGGAGCAAGCCCTGCAAGGTGCCGCGAATAGTTCTCAATGCCGGAGCAGAAGCCTGTCTCAAGCATCATCTCAACATCAAAGCTCGTTCTCTCCTTGATACGCTGTGCCTCCAAGAGCTTATCCTCGCTCTTAAAGTACGCTACTCTCTCCTCCATCTCCTGCCTGATATCAGCCGCCGCCTCAATCATCTTCTCGCGCGGCACAACATAGTGCGAAGCAGGGAATATTGCCACATGCGAAAGCTCCGCCTTCTTCTCACCGGTAAGCACATCTATCTCCGTGAGCCTGTCTATCTCATCCCCGAAGAACTCAACCCTTACAGCCCTGTCCGTGGATGCCGCAGGGAATATCTCAAGCACATCTCCTCTTACCCTGAAGGAGCCTCGCTTAAAATCCATGTCATTTCTGGTATACTGATTGTCGACAAGCTTCCTTATAATCTCGTCCCTGTCCTTCTCCATACCCGGACGCAGCGATACAACCATGCTCTCGTAATCTACAGGGCTTCCAAGTCCATATATGCATGAAACGCTGGCAACAATAATGACATCCTTACGCTCTGAGAGTGCTGCGGTGGCGGAATGTCGCAGCTTATCTATCTCATCATTTATTGAGGAATCCTTCTCTATATAGGTATCCGTGGATGGCACATACGCCTCCGGCTGATAGTAATCATAATAGGATACAAAGTACTCAACCGCATTCTCTGGAAAGAACTCCTTCATCTCTCCATAGAGCTGTCCCGCCAATGTCTTATTATGCGATATAATAAGTGTCGGCTTGTTAAGAGCTGCTATGACATTCGCCATTGTGAACGTCTTACCTGAACCTGTAACTCCAAGAAGTGTCTCGAACTGATTACCCTCCCTGAACCCCTTCACAAGCTCTTCAATAGCATGCGGCTGATCTCCCATAGGTGCATATTCAGAATGCAGCTTGAACTCCATGTGCTCATCTTCTTTCTTTTATATAATCTGTATAAACCTAATCGCCATAACAAGCATGTGCTTAATAAATTCATAATCAATCAACTCTTTTATTATGCGATAAATTCATAATTGATATTAACACAAAAGGTGTATTTTGTCCATAGATTTTTAGAACATTTGTTCGTTTATATTTCAATACAGCGATATACACGTTCGTACAAAACTCTTCGCAAGAACTTAAATCGTTCCTCGTCAACAGCCTCCTTCGAGGTCATAATAAAAAGCGGAACCGAATTCTTCCCCTCGGACATCGGTGGCTGTATATAATGATACTCATTAAGTACAAAACCATTTCTGCAGTAAAAACCTATTCTTCTACGCGCCAGCTCATTTTCCGGAGGCTCCACCTCCAGGCAGAGCTGCTTGTCCATCAGTTCATGCAGCCTATGTAAAACCTCTGCACCAATACCTCCGTTCCTATATTCAGGATTTACCGCAAAATGTTCCACATAAGCAAATTCCTCAAAATCCCACACAGCGATAAACGCCTTTATTCTATTATCTCTGTCATCATCGACAACATATATACTATATTCAGGATTATCAAACAATGCCCGCTGCTCCGTATAATTCCTGCGCTCATCATCGGGGAAGCTCTGCTCCATAATTGCAAACACATTATCAAATTCATCTATATTTATCTTTCTCAATTCCAACATAAAAATCTCCATTCTAATCTTATTATAATTTTCTCACTGTCTGCTTATATTTCATACTAATCCCAATGTCACTGCTTTTGCAATGACTCAAATAGTAATAAAAAAACGTGCTTTTTACGTTTTCACACCAGCCCTTCAGTCAAATCCGTACAGCTAATCTTCATATTAAGTTCAAATAAATCAAGCATATAATTAAAGCCGGAAGACATGCTTTCATGCCTTCCGACTCTATGATAGTTCTGTTCGATTAGCCGCATATCTGAAACCATGAGCTTATTCTTATGATTTCAATAAAAGCTTTGTCTGCGTAAAATCCCTGAATTACTTTTGAAGCTGCTCCTTCAGTATCTCAATAGCCTTCTGAAGCTGAACATCCTCATCCTCAGGAATAGTTACATAGGTCTTAAGCTCATCAGGAAGATCAATCTCAACATCCGGATTTACTCCAACCTTGTGTATGCTCTTTCCGCTAGGAAGGTAATAATCCTCTATTGTAATCTTCACACCCGTGCCATCACTCAAGGAGAATGCCGTCTGTACAATTCCCTTTCCATAAGTGGTAGTTCCGACAAGTGTTCCTACCCCATAGTCCTTTATGGCTCCCGCAAATATCTCTGAGGCGCTCGCACTGTTACCATTAATGAGAACTGTAAGCGGAACCGTGAGCTTGGTATCGGCATCGGATGTGTACTCCTGTGCCGTTCCGTTCCTATCCTTGACCGAAACAATAGTTCCCTCCGGAAGAAGCTCGTCAAGCATGGCAACAACAGTATCAAGAATACCACCTGGATTGTTGCGGATATCAATGACAAGAGCCTCCATTCCCTGCTCTATCAGCGAATCCAGTGCCTGCGAAAACTGATCTGAGGTCACCTCATCAAATTCCTCAACCTGAATGTAACCTATGTTGTCATCCATCATTCTGTAATTGACGGTCTTGACATCAATCTGGCGGCGTGTCACCTCGACATCGAACACCTCCTCATCGCGCTGTAAAGTTATGGTAACGCTCGTTCCCTCTTCTCCCTTGATAGGGGCAACCGCCGTATTCAAATCCATGCCTGTTATCTCTGTTCCGTCAACCGCAAGAATGAGGTCACCCGGTCTTATTCCCGCCTCGTAGCCCGGACAGTCCTCATACGGTCTTACAGCCGTAACCAGTCCTGTCTGCATATTCTGCTGGACAACAACGCCTATTCCACAATACGAACCCGATGAACTCTCCATGAATGCTTTGAACTCATCTCCTGTATAGTATACAGAATATGGATCGCCGAGTGAACCCATCACAGCCTTATATATAGCATCTACCATTGCATCTTTGTCATAATCATATAGATAATAATAGTCAATCACCTGCATGAGAGTATCTATCTTCTCTATAACCTCATCTGTAAGCTGTTCGCTTTTCGGCTTATACTTTCCATAAGTTGCCTTCGGGGTTGTCTCTTCAACCTGATTATCCGATTTTGAGCCTGTAGAAGCCGAAGCATTCTTCTGCGCAGTATCTTCCCCTGTGCCCTGCTCTATACGGTTGCTTTTGTCCGAACCCGGTCCAATCAATGAAGATATACCACTGCACCCTGCAAGAACGGCAATCATAAGAACTGCCGACAGCATACCGGCAGCAACACCCTTTAAAAAACCACTGTTTTTTTCCTTTTCCGGCTTAGAATTATTATTATTTTTTTCTTCCATAAATACAACCTCTTTTTTATGTCATTTTTAACGCGGAACCACCACGTAATCAAGCGGATTTACGAATTCTCCCTTTATAATAAGTGAAAAATGAAGATGTGGTCCTGTCGAATTACCGGTGCTTCCAACAAGTGCAATCGTGTCACCGGCATTTACCTGCTGTCCCACCGACACGAGAATTGCCGAAGCATGCGCGTACAATGTAACAACACCGCCGCCATGATCTATCTTTACGCAATTACCGTATCCCCAATAGCTCTGCGCAAGCACTACCGTTCCACTGTACGCCGCGAGTATCGGTGTTCCATTGATTCCGGCACCTGAAATATCCGTTCCGTCATGCAGCTTTTCATACCCTAATATAGGGTGCATTCTCATTCCGAACTGCGAGGTGATTCTGTTGAATCCCGGAACCGGCCATGTAAATCCTGTGACATTTATCTCTGCAAGCTTCGCCGCTACAGCCGCGTCCGCATCCTTATTAAGCCTTGCCAGCTCTGCAAGCCATGCCGCATATTCCTTTCTTGCCTGCTCAACGAGCTGTTCCTGCTCCTCAACCTCCTTGAGTGCAAGCTGTTTCTTATACTCCGTGTCACTCTGCTGCGATTCAAGATTACTTAACTCGTTGTTCTTTGCGTTGTATAAATCAGTGTATGATGCCTGAAGCACTTCCTGCTCGGATTTCTTAGAATCAAGAACCGACTTCTGCTCCTCCAGCTCACCAAGTTCAGTCTCATACTTGGCTTCCTGCGTCTCAAGTTCACTCTTCTGTGTCTCAAGGTTCGCCAGAAGATTGGTTATTCTATCCTTATTTTCCCCATATTCAATGAGTTTTTCACGGTCATATTTGGAAATCTCGGAAATATATTCTGCATTGTTAAGGAAATCAATCATGCTGTCCGATGAAAACAGAATATCAAGAAAACTCTCATCACCGTTTTCATACATATATTGTATCCTGAGTTTCATTGACGAATACTGATTTGCCTCTGTTGTCTGTGCATCCGATAAATTAATCTCCGTCTGTGCAATACTCGTCTTAACTGCAGCAATATTGGCCAAGGTATCATTAATCTGCGTCTGCTTGGCGTCTATCTCTGCCTGCTTGGCATTTATCTCCTGATTAAGATTATATATCTGAAGCGTCACATCCGAAATCCAGCCATCCACCTGATTTATGTAGGATTCTGTATCAGAAATGCTTCCGTTCAACTCATTAAGCTTGTTGTCAAGCTGTTGCGCCTGCTGTTTTGCAGCCTCCAGCTCACGTTCAGCCCGCTTTACATCATCCTCCGTAATCGCCTGATAATCATCCGGTTTAAGCGGAAGCATGATAATAAGTACCGCTGCGAAAACGAACCGCTTAATCCATGATTTCTTAAAAACATGTGTTTTTTTCAATTATAATTCCTCCCTTAAGCATCTCCCCATCATACTTTAAGATGTTTTCGAAGTGTCGTATAGCTTCCGAGAAAACCTATTCCGATTCCAAGCACAGCCGCAACAGGAAGAAGTGTTGAAAATACCGTTTTCACAGGAAGAAATACCAATATGTTCGACAAAAATGTAAATCTGTTGATGATATAATAAACTACATTCTCATAAAGATAGTAAATTACTACCATAGGAATCATGGCTCCCACAAATCCGATGACAATTCCTTCCACTATAAATGGTGCCCTGACAAAGCCGTTCTTAGCACCGATAAGCTTCATTATCGCAATCTCCTCCTTGCGTACCGCAATTCCGACAGATACCGTATTTCCAATAAGAAACCATGCGACAAGAAAGAGAACAATTATCATTGTAAGTGAAATCATGCTTACCAGACCGCTCACATCTGTAAGTGAATTAGCAGTTACCTCCGAACGCTTAACCGAGCGTACACCATCTATCTTTTCTATATTAGCTGCCACAGTGGTCAAGGTGTCTGCCGTATTAAGATACACTGTATATGAAGCCGAATCGGCAAGAGGGTTATCCTCCTCAAAGCCTTCTGCAAGATCCATCCTGTCGCCGAAATACTTAACCTTGTACTTCTCCCACGCTTCCTCCGGTGATGTGTATTCTATAAGCGTCACGCTGTCCATCTGTTGTATGGTTTTTCCGATAGACTCAATTCGCGCGCTGCCCACACCCACGTCAAAAAAAACCGTAAGGCAGGTATTCTTTTCCACCTCCGTAACCATATAGTCCACATTCTTGGCTACACAGAAAAATATGCCGAAAAGAAAAATACATGCCGAAATTGTCGCAACCGAAGCAAGCGAGAACAGCCTGTTTCTATATATATTTTTAAAGCCCTGTTTTATACAGTAGCCGAGTGAACTAATCTTCATAGCCGTAATCCTCCCATCTCTCATCAGAGATTATCTCACCATGATCAATAGTAATCACTCTCTTTTTCATAGTCTGTACAAGATCCATATTATGTGTGACGACAACCACTGTAGTTCCTCTTCTGTTAGCCTCCTCAAGGAGCTTCATAATCTCCCAGGAGTTAGCATTGTCAAGATTACCTGTCGGCTCGTCGGCAAGAAGTATAGCAGGCTTATTGATAAGTGCCCGCGCAATAGCCGCTCTCTGCTGTTCACCACCCGAAAGCTGTGAAGGGAAATTCCTGTATTTCTCCAGCAGTCCCACCATCGACAACATAGACAGGACTTCTGAACGAATTCTTCTGTTCGGTGCTTCTATTACCTTCTGAGCAAAAGCTATGTTGTCATATATGTTCCTATCCTCCAACAGCCTGAAATCCTGAAATACAACTCCCATATCACGCCTGATAAGAGGAAGCTCCCTTCTCTTCGCTCTTCCAAGATTTTTTCCATTTATAAAAATATGACCGGACGTCGGCTCAAGCTCCTTGAGCAAAAGCTTGATAAGTGTTGACTTTCCTGCTCCGCTCTGCCCGACAATAAATACGAATTCACCCTTCTCGACACGAAGGCTGATGTTATTTAGTGCCGGAAATCCGGTCGAGTATGTCTTGCATACATTTTCCAATATAAGCATGTCTCCTATGCCTCCACTAATTTCTTATGCACCTTACATAATAATGCCAGAACCGTTGTAACAGTCCTGACATCATTTTATACCGACATGCAATTAATAATCAAGTGATTCCATATATTTCATATAATCGCGAACCATAAGTGCAATCTTAAAAGTAATTGCGTCATCAAATACCCTTAGATCAAGCCCTGTATTTTTCTGTATTTTATCAAGTCTGTACACAAGAGTATTTCGATGTATAAAAAGCTGTCGCGAAGTCTCCGATACATTCAGGCTGTTCTCAAAGAACTTGTTGATTGTGGTGAGCGTCTCCTCATCAAAATCATCCGGGTTCTGTCCACCGAAAATCTCTTTTATAAACATCTTACAATGTGACATTGAAAGCTGATATATAAGTCTTCCGATTCCAAGCTTAGTGTAAGATACAACATTCCTGTCACCGTAGAAAATCTTTCCTATATCAAGCGCCATCTTCGCTTCCTTATATGACCTTGATACCTCCTTAATCTCATTGACAATGGTACCATAAGCGATATGTACCTTGCTCATAGCCTCAGAATTCAAGGTATCAAGCACGGTGAGTGCAACCTGATTCATCTCCTCATAGCCTTCATTTGCCTTGAGTTCCTTAACAATAATTATATTCTTCTCATCAACCGCCGTTATAAAATCCTTCGCCTTGGAAGCAAAGAGTGTTCTGAGCGTTTCGAGTGCATTGTTGTCCTTCTCATGCTTGGTCTCCACAATAAAGACAAGCCTTCTCACATCCGTATCTATATGGAGCTTCTTAGCTCTGTTATATATATCGACAAGAAGGAGATTGTCAAGCAGGAGATTCTTGATGAAATTATCCTTGTCAAATCTCTCCTTGTACGCAACAAGAAGATTCTGTATCTGGAATGTGGCAATCTTGCCTATCATATACACATCGTCGCTGCCGCCCTTAACTAACAACACATACTCCAACTGCTTATCGTCAAACACCTTAAAAAACTGATACCCCTGAATAACCTGACTGTCCGCAGGTGAACCGGCGAAGCTTAACACAGCCTCCTCATATCCATCCGACTCAGGAAATGTTGTCGCAAGAGTCTTTCCCTCCGTGTCCATTATACATAAATCTATTCTGGTTATTGACTTCAGTCCTTCTATCGTGTTCTGTAAAATCTGATTTGAAATCATCCGGCAACCTCTTCTTTCATTATAATTTGCGTGAACTTGAATATACCTTCCATTCGTCCTAACCCGGCTTTCGCTCATTCACTATACCTTCTGAAAGTGAATGTCAATGATATCCGAAATCCGCTTCTAGCTGATTTTATAAATTATCTCTATTTATTGTAAAACAAAATTGCGAAAAAAAAAAGAGGAAATACACGAAAATTCATGTATTTCCTCTATATTTCATAATAATTTCACAATATCATACCCTGAACGGATTCAGGATATGCTGCCTGATTAGCAAGGAATTACTAACTCTGTATCCTTATCGAAGAGGTGAAGTCTTGTCATATCAAGAGCAAGCTTAATCTTATCGCCAGGACGAGCTGTTGTACGAGGGTTAACTCTTGCTGTGCAGCTCTTATCCTCGATATCAAAGTAAAGGTAAACCTCGGCACCGAGAAGCTCGTATACACGAATCTCTGCCTCGATTACGCTGTCTGGAGAATTAGCAATGAATACCTCTGTATCGTTGAGATCCTCAGGACGGATACCCATAACAACTGTCTTGCCAACATAATCGCCAAGCTTATCAGCCTTAGTCTTAGGTAACTTAACTGAGTTGCTGCCAAACATAAGAACCATATCATCACCATT
>ERZ859967.1597-NODE-1597-length-10163-cov-1.962307_pt1 | contig 10163 bp, 10 predicted proteins | sample MGYA00510115_ERZ859967 | MGnify/ENA primary metagenome ERZ859967 (study PRJEB30046, sample SAMN00715171) | human gut metagenome | study: EMG produced TPA metagenomics assembly of the A metagenome-wide association study of gut microbiota in type 2...
CGAAAAACGACGGGAGTAACAACAGCTATTCCATCCGTCCCATAACAAGGGAAGAAGCCAGACAATACCCGGCGATCGAATACTACGATGCCGACATATATATAAAGGAAAAGGAAGAGACTGAACCGGCACGTGTGCTGCGGACCATCTTCGCCGATAAAGATGACAATTATTTCCTACTGGAAGTCTCGACTCCCTCTTTTGAAAAAGAAGATTTACGTGAGGCCGTCGCCAACTGGATTCTCTTTCTTTATATTGTTTTACTGGTCACCCTGCTTACGGTCTGCATTTGGGTGTTCTATCGGAGCCTGCGCCCGTTGTACGCGCTACTGAACTGGCTGGACAGTTATTTGCCGGGCAAACAGCACGGACCTGTTCCCAACGACACCCGTATTCCGGAATTCCGCAGGTTGAACGAAGCAGCAGCCCAAGCCGTCGAACGCTCGGAACAACTATTCAAACAGCAGAAGCAATTTATCGGCAATGCATCGCACGAACTTCAAACACCACTTGCCGTTTGCAACAACCGTATCGAATGGCTGCTCGACAATACGGAACTGACGGAGGAACAAATGGAAGAACTGTTCAAGACCAAGCATACACTGAACTACATCGTCCGGCTGAATAAATCCCTGCTGTTTCTCTCCCGGATCGACAACGGACAATTCACCGACAGCCGTCCGGTCGAAATCAACAGCATCGTCAAACGGCTGTTAGATGATTACAAAGAGATATTCAGCCACTACAAAGCCCAGATCTCACTGGAGGAACAGGGCCTACTGAAGATAACGATGAACGAGACACTGGCGGAGTCACTCATCTCCAACCTGCTGAAAAACGCTTTTATCCATAACAAGGAAAAAGGACACGTCCGTGTCACGATCCAGGCAGACTCGCTGACTATCGCCAACACAGGGCAAACCGAACCTCTCGACAGCGAGCATATCTTCGAACGTTTCTACCAAGGGAACAAGAAAAAGGAATCGACCGGACTCGGCCTCGCCATAGCCGAAGCGATTTGTCGTCAATACGGGTTGCACATCTCCTACCGGTATCAGGGTGAAGAGCATATCTTCCTCCTTCAATTTTACCTCGATAAATCATAAGGAATATAGGCAATGGATTCCATAACTGGAATTATATTTTTACCTTTGCCACTATGTATTATTGGTTTCATCAATCGTTTTATATGGCAAAAGCCTTCCCGTTCATCGGCGGATGGCTGGCAGACCGCTTGTTTGGCGATCCTGAAGGATGGCCACATCCGGTTGTTGGTTTCGGCAAAGTGATTTCTTTAGGAGAGAAGACGCTGAACAAAGGAAACGACCGGGCTGTCAAAGGAGGCGTCATGGCACTCATACTGGTTGTCGGAACGTATTTGCTCTGCGAACGGATACTGATGCTTGCCGGATACTTTCACCCGATAGTAGCATCTATTCTATCCGGGATAGGCGTCTTTTACTGCCTGGCGGGAAAAACGCTGGTCAAAGAAGTGAAAGCCGTTTTCGAAGCAGTAGACCGCAGCACGGAAGAAGGACGCAAACAGGTCGGACGGATCGTAGGCCGCGACACTTCCCGTCTCTCCCCACAAGAGATACGGGCCGCCGCTCTCGAAACGCTCGCGGAAAACCTGAGCGACGGAGTGATAGCTCCCATGTTTTGGTTTGCCCTGCTCGGACTTCCCGGCATGATGGCTTACAAAATGGTGAATACGCTCGATTCGATGATCGGCTACAAAAACGAACGTTACTTAGAATTCGGGCAGATTGCCGCAAGGCTCGACGATCTTGCCAATTATATCCCTGCCCGGTTGACAGCATGGTTGATGCTGGCTGTTTCCGGCAACTTGAACAAAACGGATTTCGTTAAGCGCTTCGGCCCGGCTCATGCCAGCCCAAACTCAGGCTATCCGGAATCTGCCCTTGCCGCTATATTGAATTGCCGTTTCGGAGGAACCCACGATTATTTCGGGAAGCCGGTAGAAAAGCCTTATATCGGGATCAACGAACGGACTTTCACAACAGAAGACATGTTGATTGCCATCAAAACAAACAGTAATGCCGAACTTCTCATGGGGCTTATTGTTTGTTTAATATCAATAATTATCCACTAAATAAAGACGTACAAAATGGAAGTAAGATTAAATAAGCTCATCAGTGATTCCGGCCTTTGTTCACGCAGGGAAGCGGACAAATTCATCGAAGAAGGACGTGTCACCGTAAACGGCAGCCTGCCTCATATCGGGCAGAAAGTAACCGAAGCCGATATCGTCATGCTGGATGATATACAAGTTAGAATCGGAAAGCATACGGGCAAACAAACATCTTCCGCACGGATCAATATCCAAGAGTTGGAACTTGCCGGACAAGAAAAAAAGGCGAAGAAGACAAAGCCCTCGTCTACGGCGACTTCCGAAAAGAAGGCAACTTCTCCAGCAGCTGGTTCAAAAGGCCTACGCCCCGGCAAATATGTAAAATACAATAAATACGCAGCCGCCCGCCATGCTGCACGCAATGGAGAAAGCACGAAAAAAGAAACAAAGGTGACAGGCATCGACAAAGAGATGCTGAAAGAAGCTTTGCGCCCCAAATTCGGCAAATCATTAGGACGGTCGGCCGTTGCACAACGCTTGGCTTCTTCTCCAAAATCGGCAGCGTTGCGCAAGACAAGCAAGAACAACCCGCTCAACAAGGCAAAACGCGCTGCCGCCCGCAATAAACCGAAAGGAGAATAAGACAATGGGAAAAAAGCATATCGTTTTAGTGACAGGCGGCCAACGTTCCGGAAAAAGCGGATATGCGCAAAAACTTGCTTTGTCACTGACAGCTAATCCGGTTTACCTGGCGACATCACGTGTCTGGGACGAGGAGTTCCGCGAGCGTGTACTTCGCCATCAGGCCAACCGGGGACCGGAATGGACGAATATCGAAGAAGAAAAATACCTGAGCCGCCACGATCTGAACGGCCGTGTGGTCGTTATCGATTGTGTTACTCTCTGGGGAACGAACTTTTTCTTCGACAATGAAGGTGACACGAACCGTTCCCTGGTCGAGTTAAAAGAAGAATTTAATAAATTGACAGAGCAGGACGCCTATCTGATCTTCGTTACAAACGAAATCGGGTTAGGCGGCGTTTCTCCCGATACGGTGCAACGCCGGTTCACGGACCTGCAAGGGTGGTTAAACCAATACATCGCATCCCGTGCCGACGAAGTTGTCTTCATGGTGAGCGGTATTCCCATGAAGGTAAAATAATAAAAACACTATACCATGATCTCTTTCAACATTCAAAAACCTGACACCGCTATCACCACAGCCCTGCAGGACAAAATCGATAATCTGACGAAACCCAAAGGGTCACTGGGTACACTTGAAGAAATTGCACTCCAAATCGGTCTGATCCAGCAAACATTATCCCCGGTGCTCCATCATCCGGTCAACGTTATATACGCATCCGACCACGGGATCGCCGACGAAGGCGTCAGCAAATCACCCAAAGAAGTAACACGCCAGGTGATACACAACTTCCTGAACGGGGGAGCTGGCATCTGTTTCCTTTCACGCCAGCACGGCTTCGAAATCAAGATAGTCGACGGTGGTGTGGATTTCGATTTCCCAGCCATCCCAGAGTTGATCGACCGGAAAATCAGGAAAGGGACCCGTAACTTCCTGTATGAAGCGGCCATGACACAAGACGAAATGGAATTGGCAATCCAATATGGAGCCGACATTGTCACAGATTGCTACGACAAAGGGAGCAACGTGATCAGTTTTGGTGAGATGGGAATCGGAAACACCGCTGCATCAAGTATGTGGATGACTTGCTTGACGGGAATCCCGCTGATCGATTGCGTAGGCGCCGGAAGCGGCTTGGATAACGAAGGGGTCAAACATAAATATAATGTCTTAAGAAAGGCACTCGAGAACTACAAGGGAGACAACAGCACGTTGGATGTAATCCGCTATTTCGGCGGCTACGAGATGGTGATGGCTGTGGGAGGCATGCTCCGCGCAGCAGAATTGAAGATGGTTATTCTGGTAGATGGCTTTATCATGACAAACTGCGTACTGGCTGCTTCACACTTGTATCCGGAAATGCTTCCCTACTGCATATTCGGACACTGCGGAGACGAGGCCGGACACAAACGTGTACTGGATATCCTACAAGCCAAGCCGTTGCTAAATCTCGGCTTACGCCTGGGTGAAGGTTCCGGCTCCGTATGCGCCTATCCGATTGTGGACTCGGCAGTCCGCATGATCAACGAGATGCACAGCTTCCAGCAAGCCTCCATCACCAAATATTTCTAACCCCTGTTTAATTATTAATTCCCAATCCATGCTCCGTATCCTTGCCGCCTTTATATTTTTCACCCGGCTACCATTCTGGCGACTGGCTGAAGTTCCTTCGGAATATTTCAAGAATGTAGTCAGCCGCTGGGCGTTAGTCGGCTGGCTCACAGCCGGGCTTTCCGTAATCGTACTTTACACAGTTTCACTGATACTGCCGGCAAGTGTTGCCGTACTATTGGCAATCGTCACCCGGCTGCTGATAACCGGTTGCCTACATGAAGACGGACTTGCCGACTTTTTCGACGGCTTCGGGGGAGGAACCTCTCGAGAACGTATCCTTTCAATTATGAAAGACTCACATATAGGAAGCTACGGGGTGATCGGGTTGATTCTTTATTTTGCACTTCTATATACATTGTTGAGCAGCCTGCCACTGACTCTTGCCGGAAGTGCGATACTGGCAGGCGATCCTTTTTCCAAAGGAGTTGCCGGAATGATCATCAATAGGCTTCCCTACGCACGCAAGGAAGAAGAGGCCAAAAACAAAACGGTCTACAGCCGGATGACTACAAGTGAATATACATGTTGCCTTTTCTCCGCTCTGATTCCGATGTTCTGGCTGCCGGAACCCGTTTATCTCCTGGCAGGTCTACTGCCTGTTCTTGTCTTTTATTTTCTCACCTCTCTAATGAAAAAGAAAATACAAGGCTATACAGGTGACTGCTGCGGAGCAACATTTTTGCTTTGCGAACTGAGTTTCTATTTAGGGATAGCCGTTATTTATACGACAATCATATAAAACATATATTATATGGAAATTTATCTGGTCAGACATACATCCGTCGACATTCCCGCCGGCTATGCATACGGACAAACCGATGTTCCCCTTCGTCCTTCATTCGAAGATGAAGCCGAAGCCGTAAAAAAAAACTTATCCGGCCATACATTCGACAAAGTGTGGAGCAGCCCGCTTACACGCTGTACCCGCCTCGCCACCTATTGCGGCTACCCAGACGCAGAAAAGGAAGACCGCATTAAGGAAATCAGCTTCGGGGAATGGGAAATGAAATCTTGGGATGAACTATCCTCCGATCCTCGATCGGAAGCCTGGTTCAACGACTGGATCAACGTTCCGGCTCCTTCGGGCGAATCCTTGCAAGATCAATATAACCGTGTCAGTCATTTCCTAAATGAAATAAGAGAAAGTGGCCTGCAGAAAGTATGCATTTTCGCACATGGCGGAGTCTTGACCTGTGCCCGTGTCTATGCCGGAGAATATGACTTGAAAGAAGCATTCAAAAATGTCCCTTCATACGGAACGGTCATCAGGCTGGAATTGGATTAAGCAACATGCGTCCGTTTCTCCGAAGCACTAATTACCTTGGATGCTACTGCACATCTCCTACACTGCAAATACTAAGTTTTGGACATGGGAACGGGCTATCACCTGTTTGGTGGCTGGAAAACAAAGCCGGATTATCTCCGATATACCGGATACCATGTCCAATTTTCTCTCACGAACCTGAAAGCGATAACGGTAGGTTTCTACAATATCTTTCCGGTAGCGTCTATGCGAAGTTTCACTTCCTGCTTGCCGGATTCTAGTTCAACGAGATACCATTCGCCAGTCAGAGTCTCGATGAAATCAGCATCGTCGATCCTATAGGTTGCATATTGCGAAGCCTTGATAGCAGCCATTACCGCGTCCGGCAGCGCTGTAATACGAAGTTCCGTTTTAGTCTGCATCCAAGCGCCTCCATCGTCGAACAGGAGTTCGCGGCAAACTGTTCCATCCAATATTTCAACTTCCGTAACACCTTTTTCCCGGTCGATATCCAAGATACGGGCAGAAGGATAATGTTCTTTGACATAAGCATCTACGGAAGAGGAAGGCTGTGACGGGATGAAATCTTCATATCCATCGTTCCCACCCGCATCGAGAACGGTTTTCACCAAGATACCGTCCGGAGAATAATAAAGATCCACCTCACTATTGCCCTGTTCCGTCTCGATCACATAGACGGTCTCGACATCCCGGCGTTCGATCATATCCACATCGTCCACTTTCCAAGTCGAATATTCACCTTGCTGGAAAGCAGTCTTCACCGCATCGGGAAGCTGTGCAAAAGGGATATCCGTTTCCGTCATATACCAAGTTCCGCTATTGTCGAACCAAGCTTCCTTCTCTACTTTATCTTGTTTGAAATCCACAATCAAATAATCGTTACGCGTCTCCCACTCCACATCTTTTGCCGCAGGATATTTTTCGTCAAAAGCAGCTTTGGTTTCGGCACTCACATAACCGGGAACCGGTTCGTTATCATCATTGTCACAACTTTGGAACAGGCACAGAGATAGTGCCGCAAGTAAAAATACATTTTTAATCATACCATTTCTATTTAAAATCGGTTCTTAATTAATTGTCTATATCTATCAAGTTAAACTTATTGTCAAACTCCAGCTTCATACCGTTGGCAAGTTTCGCCTCATACCCCCGGTCTTCCTTTTCGATCTTAACGACCTTATGATCGGGATAAGTAGCCTTTACATAGCGTAGGATGGCTTCGGGAATGACAGCTTCGGGAACAGTGGAATACTTGCAATCCACTTCTTTCCAAGTTCCGTCCTTAAAGAACTCCACTTTGCTGCTGTTGGCAAAAATCACTTCATACTTCTTGTCGAAAAAATCCTTTTCCATCTTTGCCAGCGCCACCTTTTCCTGGGAACGGTGTCCCGGTGGAGGTCATGCAGAATGTCAGCGGGCAGCTGGTCGAAACGAACCGGACGGTCATCGTCCGCGCGAACGCCCGTACTTATGGTAAGCAGGCAAACTAACAGTGCTAAAATTTTCTTCATTTCATTCATCTTTTATAGTTCTACTTTTTATCTGTCTAATCTTTTGACAGGACAAATATCAGGAGCAATTTTAAAATGAATCTGAAATAGCTGATTATTTTCCTAAAATCGTATATTTGTCGCTATTATGGCAAAGCATCTTATTATTATAATATATTTCGGATTATGCCTGTTTCTCGGTGTTTCCGTCAAGGCACAGATCAGTCACGGAGGACAGCCACTCCCTCTCACGGCCACCAAAAGCCTGACAGAGGATATGTTTATTACAATGCCCCCATTCGACCTGGCGGAACAGCTCCGGCTCGATTCGCTAGAAGCAACCGGCCTACGGAATGGATTCCGCTTTGCCTATAAGTTCGTGACAGACTATACGCCGGAGAATTCCGGAGTCCATTTCACCCTGTCCGACGGGACAAAGGTCTGGCGACTCGGGATACGTTCCGAAGGTGCGCTCTCCCTCAATATAATGTTCAGTAAATACCATCTGCCCGAAGGCGCACGCGTATTCCTGTACAATAGCGACCAATCGGAAGTCTTGGGCTCGTTCAACCACCTGAACAATTCGGAACGTGGTATTCTGCCCGTGGCCCCGATCCAGGGAGACGAGTTGATCATCGAATACCAAGAACCGGCGAAAACCGCTTTCTCTGGAAAACTCGCGGTCGGCGAGGTGAACCACGGCTATCGAAACCTCAGACTCTCGGAACCGCAGCCCGACTTTGCGGCTTTCAGATGTATGCCGGTCATCGCCTGCTACCAGGATTCGACAACCCGTTACGACGCTATCGAACGCAGCGTAGTCCTGATGATTATCAACGGGACGACCGGTTGCACGGGAACGCTTGTCAACAACACGGCTAACGACGGAAAACCTTACCTCCTTACAGCCTCGCATTGCTTGAATAACCAGTTCCAGATCAAAAACCCAGATTATGAAGAGGTGGCAGGCAATATTGTCTGTTACTTCAATTACAACAGCCCCCAATGCAGTCCGGTTGAACCTGGACATACTGACCAGACAATCGCTTCGGCCCATTTCCGGGCTGTGAATGAATCAACGGATATGGCATTACTGGAATTGCAGGACACACCACCCGCCGATTACCGAGCCTATTATGCCGGCTGGAACGCTCTGGATGCGGGGACAGCTCCTTATACGTGTATCCACCATCCGGGCGGATCGCTCAAGAGGCTTAACCTCGCCGAAGGAAACGTAGAGCTGACGACCTATAAAATACAGGTTACCGACTTCAATGAAAATTCACATTGGAAGGTAGCCCGTTGGGCGACAGGATGTACAGCCGGAGGCTCGTCCGGTTCTCCCCTTTTTGATAGCGACAACCGGATCATCGGAGGCTTGACAGGCGGTGCTTCCAGCTGTCTCAATCCGGTCGAAGACTTCTTTTTCTCCATACAAAAAAGCTGGTCCGAACCGGCCGATAGTAGCAAGCAGCTCAAATACTGGCTCGATCCTATCGGAGTAACAGCTCGCAGTTGCAACGGAATGGATCCGAACGAAGGAAGCGGAACGGCCAACGAGCACATAGAAGCGGCAACGGATGTCAGCCTGTCTGTCGACAGATACCGGCATACGATCCACATCGACTTTGCAGTTCCCGTCAGCCGGGCCTCCCTCACCTTCGTTTCGCCCACAGGAAAGGCTATACGCAATTATTCCATCACCGGGCAACAAACGACCTTGCCGATTGGTTCGATCCCGGCCGGCATATATATTGTGAAAATTGTTTACAATAACAAACTTTATACTCAAAAAGCCCTGTTTTGATTAAAATTTGACAATAAGGGTTAGACAAAATCCGAAAGGATTCACCGGATTCATTTCCTATCTGTTTTGACATCAGACTGAAAAAAATGGAGACAAGATTCATTAATAAGTATTAATTGGAAAGATTTTATCTCTTGTTTGCTCTTCATAACAAAAAAATGCTTTAGTTTTGCACTTTGATGGCTAAGGGATATTTGAAAGTGAATATATAAACATAGTAACATTTTAAACTTACATCAAATTATGAACAAAAAGTATTTAATGCCTTTCCTCGTATTGGCAGCAATTCTGACTTTTTCTTCTTGTTCAAACAAGTTGAAACCGTTAGCTGAAGAGTACATCAAAGCTGAACCGCAGCCGCTTGAGGCCATCGGAGGCAAAGTTCCTGTGACTATTAATGCCACATTCCCTGCAAAATGGTTCAACAAAAAAGCAGTTGTAACTGTGACTCCGGTTCTTCGTTATGCCGGTGGTGAAGCATGGGGAACATCTTACACTTACCAAGGTGAAAAAGTAAAGGGCAACAACCAAGTTATCCCACAGAAAGAAGGTGCTAACGTAACCATGAAATCTGCTTTCACTTACAAACCGGAAATGAAGAAATCTGAATTGTATCTGACTTTCGACGCAAAGATCAAGAACAAGACAGTTAAATTGCCGGATGTAAAAATCGGAGAAGGTGTGATCGCTACATCCGAACTGGCTGACGCAGCTACTGCTAATGCAGCTATTGCAGCAGACAAATTCCAACGTATCATCAAAGAAGCTCACGACGCAAACATCATGTTCCTTATCCAACAGGCTAACCTGCGTGCTCAAGAGTTGAACTCTGACGCAATCAAAGAATGGAAAGAACTTGTTAAGAATGCAGACGAAGCTCCTAACCAGAACGTAGCAATCGAAATCTCTGCTTACGCTTCTCCTGATGGTGGTGTTAAACTGAACACTGGCTTGGCTGAAAGACGTGAAGGCAACACAAGCAAATACCTGTCTAAAGAATTGAAGAAGATGAAGGTTGACGCTCCGGTTGACGCTCGTTACACTGCTCAGGACTGGGAAGGCTTCAAAGAATTGGTAGCTGCATCTAACTTGCAAGATAAAGACCTCGTACTGAGAGTTATCTCTATGTACCAGGATCCCGAAACAAGAGAAAAAGAAATCAAGAATATCTCTGCTGTTTACTCTGATCTGGCAGAAACAATCTTGCCGCAACTTCGTCGTTCTCGTTTGAC
>ERZ859967.1602-NODE-1602-length-10141-cov-1.643367_pt1 | contig 10141 bp, 10 predicted proteins | sample MGYA00510115_ERZ859967 | MGnify/ENA primary metagenome ERZ859967 (study PRJEB30046, sample SAMN00715171) | human gut metagenome | study: EMG produced TPA metagenomics assembly of the A metagenome-wide association study of gut microbiota in type 2...
CCAATGCCCGCAGAGACATTCCACGGGTAATTGCTGCAATCCACGGCACGAGCGCCGCAAATCGCCCCATTGTACCAGCGACCGCCCGCAACCAGCGCCGCCAGAGAATATGCGTAATACTGGTAAATGTTACCAACGTCGTAAGACTTCTCGCCCGTGTTCAATGGGCTTTTCTTGTCCCACCCCCACGCAACGCTTGCGTGATAGTCTGCATTTGTGGCGTGTTCCGCTCTTGTAATAAGCTCGTCCAGCCACTCCCACACACGCCCCACGGCATCTACGACACCCACGCATGAAACGGCATTTACTACGCTGCCCGTTGTGCCTCTTCCCGTGTTTGTTGTAGCGCTCCATGCGTTTGTATTTGCGTTGTCCAATCCAGCAGGGCTGCCAAAAGCATACGCACAATATTCTGCATAGCTCGGCATACGCTTACCGCTCTTTGCCAGACGCTCTACAAAGTTGTACCAGTTCATATTTTCTGTACCCGTCATAGGTGCGCAGCCGTACTCTGATTTCAAGCCCTTTGCTCCGTCGTCAGAATTAAGGTAAATATCTACCCATGTGCCGCCGCCTAAATATACCATACCCTCTGGGCTGCATTTCGGGCGGTGTCCCAGTGTCCATACAGAACGTGGTACAATGCCGTTGCTTACTGCACTTTCCCAGCCTGTGCCAAAAATAACACTGCTGCCATTAAGCGGCTGTAAATTGCTGTTAACCTTACGGCAACGTCCATAATGAAAGCCAGCAATTTTACGGCTGTTTGTAGCGTTCCAGCCTGTCGGGTATGTAGAGTTAAGGGAAATTACGTATTTCTCGTCTGCGCTGTCAATTCTGCTGTCGCAGATATATACGTAATAGTCCTTACCTACCGCAAAAGCGCTGCCTGCGTCCAGATTAGCAGCCGTAAGAATGGTGTTTGCTGTCTTGAAAATTCCAGCACCACCCACGGCAATTACGCAGCCCTCTACTACAGTCAGCTCATTTGCTCCGCTGGCGTAAATGTACTCATTGCTCGGTGCTACGATATCGCTGATTGTAGCCATTTTATTTACGTTCAAAAGCGCCCTTGCGTCGGTCTTTGTAACGTCGTCCACTAATAATCTACTCATACTGCTTTAATACTCCTTTCAGTGCTGCAATGTCGTCTGTTGTCATTCCTGCCACGGTGTCTGTGCGTTCCAGCGCAATTACCTTGCAGCCCGCTTTTACCGCTTTGGAAAGTGTAAGGGCTGTTCTGTCGTTTCCTGCCTCTCCTGCTGCCGCTGCCTCGTCGGTCTGGATATGTGTTACTCCCTGCACCGTGCCGGATACGTCGCCCGCTACGAATTTCATACCTACCGCTGCCTCGTCGCAGTAATATACCGTAACCGCCTTTTTCTCTTCCTCTACAGCTGCTACACCGCACTCAATATAACGCTGATTCTCTGCGCTCTCGATTTTTGCCAGCAAATCCGCTACCGCCAGTTCTCCGCTTGCTACCATAGCAAGGCAGTTGTAATAATCCTCTTTTGTCTTTAATACTTTAGGAAATCCTTTCATGGTCTGCCGCCTTTCTAAAATGTATTTGCAAGATAGGAATTACCCACGTAGGTAGCCCCTAACACTGCCGTTTCTACTGTTCTTTCGTAATGCTGGCTCATGTATGCTGCGCCCATGTAACACAATCCCAGTACAGCATCATGCTTATAGTCAATGCCCCAGCCGCTTTCTACTCTCTTAAGCCGCTCGTCCAGCGCTGCTATTGCCTCTTTGGTTTCTTTCGTGCCAGCCTCTGCCTGCTTTTTCACTTCCTGCATGGCTGCTGCCAGCTCTTCAATTTGCAGTTGCAGGCTGCCTGCTATGTCCTCGCCCAACTTGTCCTTGATACTCTCAAACCATGTGTTAAATTCGTTTTCAGCGTCCGACTGGAATAGCTTAATTTTTGCCATAAAGTCTGTATAGGCGCTTAAAAGTTCCTTATCCCAGTTGTCAAGCGTGTTTTCAAAACTGCTGTATCTTTCGTTAAACTGGCTTTCATACTGCGCAAATAAGCCCTCTGTCTTGCTTACGTAGCTGTCATATACGCCCGCAATCTCTGCAAGGTACTTTTCCATATTCTGCTTATATGCGCTGAACTCGTCCAGCACAGCTGCGCTATAGGTGTTGAAAAAGTCCGTAAACTGCTTTGTAAGCACGCTTGCGTCTATCTCTTCCACCGTTCCTGTTACAATGCCGCAGACTGCGCTATTAAACCGCTGGTCTGTGATGTTCTGCGTCTGTATCCTTGTTACGCCCTTGCCTACGTAAATATCTGCAAGCGCAAGCTCCCATATTTCCGTAGTGCGTGTTACTGCCGTTGCTGTCGGCTTTGCAGACGGTGTGCCTTTCAGCACCGCAATATACATATCTCTTTGCGGCAAATCCCAGCGAACTACTACCCTGTCCACCCTGTTAAGCGCTCCCTCTGCCGTATCCAGTGTTACGCTAAGCGTTGCAGGATTTCTAAAGGCGTAGCCGTTTATAAAGGCATAGCCTGCATTTACTCTTATTTCCATGCCGCTGTAAGCTACCACCTGTAGCCCGTCGCTTGGCTTTGGAAAAATGCCGTTTGCAATGAAAGTAGCAAAGTACCACGCCCAATCCTCGGCTTTATATACCCTGTCGTACTCTCCGTCTACTGCCACGGCATTAAACGGTAAGCTGTTTGCCATTTCTGCTACCTCACTTTCCTAATCTGGTCTACCAGTGTCGGCAGGCTGTCGCCAAAAGTCGCCTCTATGGTTTCCTCGCCTTTCTGGTATGTTTCTGTTACTTCTGTAATGCGTGCATCTATCTGTATGCCCCACTTAGTTTCTTTGCAAGTAATACGGTCGCCTAAATCAAAATCAGCCTTAAATTTTAAGTTTGAATTTGTATTTATGGTACTTACAAAATTTATGTTCTTTCCGTAGTTTTCCAGTTCTGCGCTGCCTCTCGTTTTCAGCATTGCAATATAGGTATTCAGCGGTATTGTTACCTCTGTTTCCCCCTGCTGGTACTTTCTGGCAATGTCCGTAGCGTCGCAGAATACCTCTACTAAATCCAGCCCCGTTGCGCCCTCGCCGTCCACTGTGGTTACTGGCTGGCTACCGTCGTCGTCAGCTGTTCCCTGCACATAAATAAAGTTGCCGCAGTTCTCTATACTGGCTGTATATTCCTGCTCGTTGACATTATCAAAATCTCTTGAAAATATGCAGGGTGTGTTACCCTCGGTATTTGTGGCTGTAAGGTCATTGCCCTTATACAGATAAAAGCCAAACAGTCCCTCTCTTTCGTTAAGCAGAATGTCGTAGCCCAGCTTTCCAGCCTGCGCCCTTGCCTTTACTTCCTGCCCCAGTTGTGCGTATACCTCGTTTGCATATTCAACCGCCACGCCGTCTATGGTTTCCTGCGCCAGAAATGTAAACAACGGAAAACGCCGCTTTGTGCCTGCTGCGCTGCCGCAGTTGTTCTTTACCATAAGGTTTATAAGATACTGGTTTGTACCTGTCGCCACAATCTGCGGATAAATGCAGCGCTTATTAAGCCACCAGCTAAGCATATAGCCTTGTGCCTCTAACTGCTCTAAGCCGTTCTCGTCTTTGGTAATGTGTACGTAGGTTATCTGCGCTGCCCTGCGCCATACGCCGCCGTCAGCGGTCTTTACTTCCTTTTTTCCGTCGTGCTTGGTTATTAAGTTACCCTCTACCAGCAAACGGCTGTTATTGTCCGTAATCGGCGCAAGCAGGCTAAAAGTTCCTACGTCAAAATACTTTGTATGCCATAGCAGGCTTGCCAGCTCGTCTATAGCTCCCAGTGGCTGTACTGTCTTGTCGAATACTCTAAGCTCCATACCGTCACACTCCTAAAAATTCCTTGCTGTAGAATATGGATACTTCCAGAGAATTTACGCCGCTGGCTGCATCATACCTAAACATATTGTCGCCTATGGCAAGCTGCATAAATGTACTGTCTACATCAATGTAGCGGAAATAGTCGGTTTCTACGCCGTCCCTTATCAGCTTAGCGCCCTTGCTACCGTACTTCGTGTTAATCTCTATCACGTCGCCCGTTTTCATAGTGGCGTTAATCTGTATAAATTCCTCGGTATCCACATTAAGCAGTATCGGGTTTGAAACTGTCCCCAGTGCTGTAAACCTTATCCTCATTCCTGTTGATACGTCGCCCTCGTTGTAGCAGTCCACTATTACGCTTTCCGCTCGGTATCCGTATATCATGCTCTTTGTGCTGTCCTTTTCGATAACGCAAGGGAAATGCCACGCAGCCACCCAGCTTGCTATATCCTCTTTTGTTTCTTCCTCTTCCCGCCAGAACGGGTTAAGGCACTCTATTTGTAAATCAAACTCATAAAGTACCTTTTTCTTTAGTATCTTAGGCTCTCCATACGCCCTGCAATCAATCACACGCTTAAAGCCGCCGTACTCATACACCAGCGTAGCGCTAAGCTCTGGGTTAAATATCTTAAGCATACGGCGGCGCAGTTCCAATTCCTGCGCCTTGTCCCGTGTGTTGATATGTCCCACTACGTTTATGTCCCTCGCCTCGATACGCTGCCCTACGTAGGTGTCGCCGTGCTGTCCCATACTGTTTGTGCTGTAAATGACGCTCGTAACGCCGGAAATGCCCTCTACGTCTTTACTTATATTGCAATGGTATACGCTGTCTACTCCCAGCTCTAACCGCTCGCCCCTTGAATTTATGTAAGTCAGTTTTTCATTTTCCATGTGTTACACCGTCCTTGCTATCATTCTGAACTGTCGGGCTGCCTCTTTCTGCTGTTTTGCATAGTCCGTGGTATTCGCATAAATATACTGATTGACAACTACGCCGCCTGCTGCACTGCCGCCGCCTCTCGGCTTTGGCTTTTTGTCGTCGTTATCATACTTAAATTCATTGCCTACATTTACCTTTGCGTCTACGTCAAATTCCTGCGGTACGCTGTCCTCAATCATTTTCTTAACGCCGCCGATTTCATTAGAAAAGCCAACGCCGATACCCTGCGCCAGATATACGCCGATTTCGTCACGCATCAGCTTAGACGGGCTGGCAATTCCGAATAAATCTTTAATGAAGTCGGTAACATCTCCTACCCAATCGCTTATTTTGTCTTTTATCCACCTCGTAGCGCCGCTTATGCCGTTCCAGATGCCCTCTACCATGTTTTTACCGAACCCAGCAAACGTACTACCAATATTCTTAAATACGTCTGTTATTCCAGTAATTACATTTTTCATGCCCTCTACGGCTTTGTTCTTTACTTCTGTACCCCATGTAGCCACTTTGGTAATTGCACTAGAAATGCTGTTATAAATCTTTTGCGGTATTTCCTTAACAATCGTAACAATGCCCGTTACCATGGCATTCATTACCTCTTTGGCTTTCGTAAGCATATTGTTACCCCACGTAGCCACTTTGGTAACTGCCCCTACTATGCTGTTCCAGATTTTCTGCGGCAGTTCCTTAACAATCGTAATAACGCCTGTTACCATGGCGTTCATTACCTCTTTGGCTTTCGTAAGCATATTGTTACCCCACGTAGCCACTCTGGTAACTGCTCCTACTATACTGTTCCAGATTTTCTGCGGCAGCTCCTTAACAATATCTATAACTTTCGTTACAAAATCTGTTATAACTGTTCCGCCTTTTTCCTGCATATTTGTGCCCCACTCTGCTATTTTCTCAACGCCCGCAGCGATTGCCTGCGGTATCAGAGTAGGTAGCTCTTTTATTTTATTTATGATTGTCATTACCAGCTTGCCTGCCGCCGTCAAAATCTTAGGCAGCCCCGTAATCAGTCCTGTTACAATGGCTGCTATAATCTGCGGTATGGCTGCGATTAAAAGCGGTATTGCATCTATGATGCCGTCAATCAATGCAACTATAATATCGCCCGCACTTTCGATAATAAGCGGTATGCCCTCAACCAGTGCATTTATGATAGCCGTTATGATTTCCGGCAGTGCCTCAATCAGTACAGGCAGCGCTGCTACCAGCCCCTGTGCCAGCCCCGTAAGCAGCTGTAATGCTGCTGTAATCAGCAACGGTATATTTTCTATCAGCATGGTTACAATGTTCGTAACCACCGTTACGATTGTTGGCAGCAATGTAGGTAACGCTTGTGCGATACCTTGCGCCAATTCCGTAATAATCTGTACGCCTGCCTCTAAAAGCTGCGGTAATATAGTAAGCAGCGTATCTATGATTGTCGGTATAATCTGCCCGATTATGCTTATCATTTCCGGCAGCATTCCAACCAGCGTATTAAGCAAGTCCTGTACGCCGCTCATTAAAGGCGGTAATAACTCCTGTATAACCTGTGGTATATACGTTGCAAGCTGCTCTACGATTTCTCCCAGTCCGCTTACCAGCCTCGGCACTGTTTCTATTACCCTCGGTGCTATATTCCCTACCACTGTTATAATACTGTCTACCAGATTGCTTGTAAGCTGTGAGAAATTCGCCTCGCTGTCTGCCATTCCAGCTACCCAGTTGTCCCACGCTGAACTCATAGAACTAACCGAACCCTCTATTGTTGTACTTGCCTCTTTTGCCGTTGTCCCTGTTATGCCCATTTCCGTCTGTACGACGTGAATAGCGTCTACAACGTCTGAATATGATGAAATATCATACTTAATGCCGGATAGCTTGCTTGCATCATCAAGCAGTCGCTGCATTTCCTCTTTTGTACCGCCATATCCCAGTTTTAAGTTATCCAGCATGGTATAATTCTGCTTTGCAAAACCGTTATAGGCGTTCTGTATAAGCGATATATCAGTACCCATTTTATTTGCATTGTCTGACATATCCGTAATTGCCACGTTTGCCTTTTCTGCTGCCGCTGCCGTGTCATTATTCATACTGGCAAGCAGCGACGCCGAAAAGCTGGTAACTGTTTCCATGTACTCATTTGCAGACATTCCGGCTGTTTTATATGCGTCGTTTGCATAACCAACAACCGTATCAGACGACGTTTTGAAAAGAGTTTCTACGCCGCCTACAAGCTGTTCCTGTGCTGCGTATCCCTCTATCGCTTTTGTGGTAAGCGCTCCTATGGCTGTTGCCGCTCCCGCAACTGCTGCCGCCGTCGCCGCTGCTGCTGCTTTAAGCGCTGTACCCATTCCACTTAGCACGCTTGTAAATCCAGAAAATTTCCCCTTTGCGTCGTCTGCCTGTTCCCCGCTGTCTTTTATTTCCTTTCCCATTTCGTCAGCGGCTTTTTCTGCTTTTTCCATTTCGTCAGTCGTTTTGCCTAATTCCTGCTCTGTCTTTACAAGCGCTGCTTTCTGGTAATTTAACTGGGTTTCAAGTTTTTTACTTTCTTCGCTATTGTCTCCTGTTGCCTTGCGACATTTTTCTAAAGCCGCCTCGGTTTCTTTTACCTTTTTTGCCTGCTCGTCGTATGTTTCCTGTAGTACCGCCTGCTTTGCTTTCAGCGCATCTACGCTGCTTGCATTGTCCTTATATTCAGCCGTTACAAGTTTCATTTCAGAATTAAGCACTTTAAGGGTGCTGTTAATTTCCTTGCAGGCTGCTTTATACTCTGCCTCTCCGTCAAAACTTAACCTTGTTTTGACGTTCTGCGTCTTATCTGCCATAATTAAAAGCCCCCTAACGCTATGTCTATATCGTCCATGTTTTCTGTAGCTGCTGGTGTTCCCGCCTGTTCCTGTCGGAAAATGTGCGGGTTATATTCCTTGTGATATTTAAACAGTGTCGTTATCTGGTATGGTGTTTTTCTCCATGCCTCACGTTCCCTGTATCTCAAAAGCACTACTGCAATATACAAAAGCCGTGCAGTATCTAATTTTCCTGCACGGCTGCCCTGTTTCCCTCTTCTGTTGTTTCTTCTCCGTCGTTTTCGTTCTCTGTGTCGCTGTTGTCTCCCGCAGTTCCTCTGTAGAACGATTTAAAAATAGCGTTCTGTACTTCCTGCAAATTTCCTGCGTGTATCAGTCTGCCTACCCTCTTCTCTTCAAGCAGCTGGGCGTTTTCGTCCTCTGCTAAAAGTGCCTCGTTAATAAGCAGCGTAAGTAACCACCTTGTATCTTTAAAAAGGTTTGGGTTATCTTTATTGAATACCTCACTTAATTTGTCGTAGCCCCCAAACTTTTCCTGCACTTCGTCTAATGCGTTCAGTGAAAAAAGTAAACCATATTCTTTGCCGTTCAGCTCTACGGGAAAAGCCCCGCTCTTTAATGCTCCCATGATATAAAATTAAGGCGCAGCCCATGCTACGCCTCTCTCCTTTCCTGTTTTATACACTTTCCATTGCTTCTGCCTTTTCCGGCACTGCTGTAAACCACGTCTTAGCTGCTGCGCTTTCCTCTGTTCCCACAAAGTCAGCTTTCCACAAATTATCTTTCTTTCTCGTTGTAAAAGATGCCTCAATGTCCGGCGTGTTAAACTTGATACTCTCGCCCTTTGTTTCGTACTTTTCAGACGGCACTTTAAATTTTGCTTTAAGCAGCCATACGTAACGGTATTTACCACCCGTTTTCTTAGCTCTGAACCCTACAGCAACATACGGCGGCTCGTCCTCTTTTCCCGCCCATACTACGCTGTTCTTATCTACTGCCTGCCCCAGCAGCTCTGCCAGCACTTCCGGCGTAAGGTCTTTAATTCCCAGCTTAAGCGTTCCGCTTGCAAACTCCGTGACGCTCTCGCTTAATGTGTCGTCTGCATACAAGCTGCCGTCCGCTGTCTTTACGGACAAATCGGCGCTCATTGCCTCTGCCATTTTCTTAGGTGTCCCGTAGCTCTCTGCTCCGTCTGCCTCTGTGCATACGGCGTAATATAAATCTTTTAGTCCCAGTGTCATTGTTTAATCACTCCTCTTTCAAAATCTCGACTGTGATAGGCACTAACCAGTACCCCGTTTCTGTTTCGTAGCTTTCTGCGTCTATGCTGTTGATATAAACGCCTGCTGCTTTCAATACCTCTTTTGTCTTATCAAGCTGCGCCTCAAAATCGCCCTTATGGAAAAGCGTAACTCTATACATTTCCCTGCGCTCTTTCTCTTCGTCGTCTGCATTTACCGCAGGCGTACCCAGCAGCCGCAGAAACGTATAATATGCGTCTGGCTTATCCCGTCCAGTGTAAACGCCTCTCTGGGCTGGCAACCCTGCGCTTTCTAAAATCTCCTGTATACTCATTCGCCTGTTTCACTCTCCCATATACTGTGCTGTGCCTCTACTACCTTTTCGTGCGCCTTTTCGTTTGCCACTGTCATATAAGGGCGTGCAGCGCGGCTACTTGTGCCGTACTCTGCCACAAAGCCGATTGTTGCATAGCGCACCTTGCTTTTATCTCCTTTTCTGTCGTTTCCATGCTTTGCCCGTCCCTGTGGGTATATCTCTACGTATTTCTCCGTATCGTCGCCCTTTACGTCCGTAGCTTTTATGGAATTGATAAAACCGCCCGTTTCATTCAGTCCCATTGCCTGTGCCTCTGCTCTCTGTGCCTCTATCAGCACATCAGCACCAGCTTTAAGCATTTTGGGGACTGCCTCAACTGTAGCCGCCTCTCTCCGGCTGAAAGCGTCTATAATATCTTCCAGCCCGACTGTGTTAAACTCTCCCATGCTTACACCTCGTTTCTGTGGCGTAAATCTGTAAGCGTAAGCTCTATGGTGTCTGTTCCTGTATCGTAGGTTTTAAGCACGAAATAGCGCCGCCCGTTTACTTCTACCACGTCCTCGCCGCCATAATCTGCCTTGTGTACCTCGTACTTTGCCTCTACCAGCTTTCCTGTCTGCTGGCTCTTAAAATATTCACTGTATCCTACTGTTTTTTTGTTACAGAATACAGTGTGGGTGCTTTCTTCCGGCTTTACTGCAAAGCCGTTTTTATTTACCCTGTTTTCTGCTGTTGTTTCTGCAATAAGTGTTAATTCGTCCAGCCACTCCACCGCTTTACACCCCACTTTCTGTGCTGTTGGTGTCCGTTTCGGACACTTGCGGCGCTGTGTTGTATTCTGCTGATAAAGATAAGCGCATTTTAAGTGCGTCGTATGACTTTCTAAATTGTTCCGCAGCATTGTTAAAACCAAACTCTGCCTTGCAATACAGTGTAATTGCTCTGATAATCAACCCGTCTGTCTCTTTTATCACTTTTACGCC
>ERZ859967.1608-NODE-1608-length-10130-cov-2.282680_pt1 | contig 10130 bp, 9 predicted proteins | sample MGYA00510115_ERZ859967 | MGnify/ENA primary metagenome ERZ859967 (study PRJEB30046, sample SAMN00715171) | human gut metagenome | study: EMG produced TPA metagenomics assembly of the A metagenome-wide association study of gut microbiota in type 2...
ATAGGAAACGGCGGTAGGAGTCCCATGCAAAGCGGGGGTTGCCCGTCTTGCGAATCAGCCCTTCCACCACTTCATCGTTCAGGCCGAGGTTAAGAATCGTATCCATCATGCCCGGCATGGAAGCGCGTGCGCCCGAACGGACGGACACCAGCAGTGGGTTTTCCACATCGCCGAATTTGGAGCGCATCAGTGTCTCCACGTGCGCGATGGCGTTTTCCACTTCCTGTTTCAACAGGGCAACGACTTTTTCCTGCCCCATTTCATAATATTCTGTGCAAACTTCTGTCGTGATTGTGAAGCCCGGAGGAACCGGAACTCCGATAAGGTTCATCTCTGCCAGGTTGGCTCCCTTACCCCCCAAAAGGTTTCTCATGCCGGCTTTTCCTTCTGCCTGGCCGTTACCAAAGGTGTAAACTCTTTTTTTGTCCATAATATCAATTTAAAGTTTCTGATTGTGATTTCTTCATTTTTTCTGCTCGCAAATCTAAGTATATTTCGCAGACTAGAAAACTTTTTGAGAAAAAACTTTAAGTCAAAATGCAATTTCGAGATTGCAAAATTTAATATTCCCATTCATAGAGAGAAATTACGGAAAAATACCTATTTTTGCCGTTGAATTTATTATACTGGTGTAAAAGTGGCAAGAAAGAGAAAAGAACTTCCCCTGTTGGAAAAGGTGGAAATTACGGATGTGGCTGCCGAAGGAAAAGCCATCGCGAAGGTCAATGATTTGGTAATTTTCGTACCGTACGTCGTTCCGGGCGACGTTGTAGACCTGCAAATCAAGAGAAAAAAGCATCATTATGCCGAGGCGGAAGCGGTGAAGTTTCACCAATACTCACCGGTAAGAGCCGTTCCGTTCTGTCAGCACTACGGTGTATGCGGCGGCTGCAAATGGCAGGTGCTCCCCTATTCGGAACAGATAAGATACAAGCAGAAGCAGGTAACGGACAACCTTACCCGCATCGGAGAATCTTCCGATCTTAGGTTCCGAGCGCACGACTTTCTCCCGGAACAAGCTTGAGTTTACTTTCTCCAACAAGCGCTGGCTCACGGCGGAAGAGGTCCGGCAGAATGTGGTGTACGAGCAGATGAATGCGGTAGGCTTCCACATTCCCAACGCCTTCGACAAGGTACTGGCCATCGAGAAGTGCTGGCTGCAGAACGACATATCCAACCGCATCCGCAACGCCGTGCGCGACTATGCCTACGAGCACAACTATCCGTTCATTAACCTGCGCACGCACGAAGGGATGCTGCGCAATATGATTGTGCGCACTTCCACCACCGGCGAGCTGATGGTTATCCTCATCTGCAAGATTGAGAAGGACGAGGAGATGGCGCTGTTCAAACAGTTGTTGCAGTACGTAGCGGACACTTTCCCCGAAATCACGTCACTGTTATACATTATTAATAATAAGTGCAACGACACCATTACCGACCTCGACGTGCACACGTTCAAAGGCAAAGACCATATCTTCGAGGAGATGGAAGGCCTGCGCTTCAAGGTGGGTCCCAAGTCGTTCTACCAGACCAACTCCGAGCAGGCATACACTTTGTACAAAGTGGCCCGCAACTTCGCAGGGCTCACCGGCAACGAGCTGGTTTACGACCTTTATACCGGCACGGGAACCATCGCCAACTTCGTGTCCGGACAAGCGCGCCAGGTCATCGGCATCGAATATGTGCCCGAAGCCATCGAGGACGCCAAGGTCAACTCGGAAATCAACGGCATCAGGAACACGCTGTTTTTTGCCGGCGACATGAAGGACATGCTGACACAGGACTTTATCAACGAGTACGGGCGTCCGGATGTAATCATCACCGACCCTCCCCGGGCGGGAATGCATCAGGATGTGGTAGACGTAATCTTATTTGCCGAACCCAAACGGATCGTATATGTTAGTTGTAATCCGGCTACACAAGCGCGTGACCTCCAGTTGCTGGATGTCAAATATCGTGTGAAAGCAGTGCAACCGGTAGATATGTTCCCCCACACCCATCACGTGGAAAACGTAGTGCTGCTTGAACTTAAATAAAAAAATGAATATGAAGAGAATCAAACGAACTCCGGCCGAGAAGGCTCGTGCACAATATACCGGCTATCTGGTGAAAGAACCGATGGAATTAATGGATTTCCTTGCGGCCAAAATGCCCGATGCCAGCCGTACCAAGCTAAAGTCTCTGTTGAGCAAACGAATCGTGCTGGTTGACAATGTGATCACGACACAATTCAACTTTCCTCTGCAACCGGGCAGGAAGGTGTTTATCAGCAAGGACAAAAAAAAGAAAAAATTCCGCCATCCGCTACTGAAGATAGTCTACGAGGACGCCTATATCATCGTAGTGGAGAAAAAGGAAGGATTGCTTTCCGTTGGCACAGAGCGGCAGAAAGAACGTACTGCCCAGCATATTTTAAGCGAATATGTAGGTCGTTCGGGACGCGGAAACCGCATCTACGTGGTTCATCGCCTGGACCGGGATACTTCGGGATTAATGATGTTTGCCAAAGACGAAAAGACACAATACACGTTGCGTGACCATTGGCACGACATCGTGACGGACCGTCGCTATGTAGCGGTGGTTACCGGCGAGATGGAGAAAGACAGCGACACGGTAGTGTCCTGGCTGACAGACCGTACCTTGTACGTCAGCTCAAGCAGCTATGATGATGGCGGTTCCAAATCGATCACCCACTATCGCACCATCAAACGTGCCAATGGCTACTCGCTGGTAGAATTGCGATTGGAAACCGGACGTAAGAATCAGATACGTGTACACATGCAGGATCTGGGGCATCCTCTGATCGGAGACGGACGTTATGGGATAGACGGTGGGCCCAATCCTCTCGGGCGCCTGGCTTTGCATGCTTTCAAACTTTGTTTCTATCATCCGGTGACAGATCAGCTAATGGAGTTTGAAACCCCTTACCCTCCTACATTCAAGAAGCTATTTCTGAAGAAATAATATAAATAGGGATGTATCAAAACTCGTATTTACCACAGATTACACAGATTTACACAGATAAATAGTATTGGTTATCAGTAAATTAAAAATCGTTCTGTGTAAATCTGTGTAATCTGTGGTGAGTTATGAAACACCTTCATTTAATATTTGCCGGATATAAGTTTATTCCATTCTTAATTCAAAGTTAAATCCCCGGGCATCGTCCGAAAGATAAAAGGCACCGGTTATCCGATCTCCGTATATCCTTACGTCGTCCATATAAGAGATACCGTTCTTACCGTAATTCAATACTAAATTACGATTATAAGAATCTTCCCAATACCACTGAAAGCGAAACTGATCATACAAAAGACCGTTTGAAGCATAGAACTGGGTCTCTACTCCAAAACCGTCGTTCCCGAACTCAAAGGTACTGAACAGGGGTTCACCATTATGGGCATTCATCCCCACATCGCCGGTCCATGCCCGCCCGGTAATGACATATTCAATCTCTCCCTGATCGTCCTCGCAAGACGCGAATCCGACAGCGAGCATCAGTATCAGTAAAATCTTCCAATAACCTTTCATTTCTTCCTATCTCCTTCTCTAATTAGTTTCTGTTATATTTTGAATCGACAAATACAACTACCTTTCCGTTCAGCTTCCCGGACAGATTATGCTCACGTACCCACACGTTATCGAAATAAGTCACCCCGTTCACTCCATAGTCAAAAACAATACCTTCCATCGTATCGTCTATCCACGACCAGGTCAGATTATTGGTCTCCGTGCGGTAAGGCTGACTTTCATTTACATGATAATAGGCATAAGTCTCTGCCAGCCGGCCGTTATCATCAAACTTCAATGTATGCCGAACCCACTCGTCTACATCATTCTTCTCCGAATCATTCACCCAGGTTTTGCCACAGAGCTTTGCATTGCTATTTCGTAGATAATCATCTGAATAATACTTGTCACCACAAGAGCTTAGGCCTACTATAGCTACCAATAAGAATAGCGTTTTCATAAAATTCAATGTCTTCATAAGTGTCATTTGTCATTAAATTAATAATACACGGACAAATATAAGGATTGTTTTCTAATAAAAAGGAAATAGAATAAATAAAAACATTTCAGACAAACAAAAACCATACGATGTGCATCGAAAGTATTCCATGTGGCTTACTGTGAATTTCAAAAAGTAACTTTTAAAAAGAAATTGACTACAGATTGCTTTATTTACAGATAAATTGCTAACTCTATTCAGATACAAAAGTTATCGGATAGAACTTTTATTTAAAGCAAAATGAATAAAAAGAGAAATAACATGCAGTTTCAGTGCTGTCTGAAGATAAATATGCAAAAACACTCGGACGTTTATTAATATCGTTTAGGTCTTTTGTTAACTTCCTCCAAGTCTTTTATTAACTTCGTTCAAGTCTTTTGTCAACTTCGTCCAAGTCTTTTGTTAACTCCATGACAAAAGAAGAGATATATGGCTGCATAAAAGCACTTTTCCCATTTATTGGCACTAAGAGAAGCAACCGAAAGAAGATGGCAGATACATGCAAAATCGTTAAAACAGACAGCACTATAATATAAACAGAAACGATAAACGATCCATATTACAAGAAAACCGTATAATCGGCATCATCTTGAATCGCCCTAATGCTCCTATTTAGCGTTTTTTTCCGCAAGAGTGGATACGGAGCTTAAAGAATCAAATCTGAACAGCATTAAAATACAAAATGACAAAATGACTAATTAGCCTTTATTACTTTTCCTCACTTCTGATTCCCCGAAATTATCTTTCCTAAAATACCGCATTCCCCTTTTTATTCCCTACATTTGTACTACGAATAAAAAATCAAGATAGTAAAATGAAAAAATTTATCAAAGGAGTCCGGTTTACTCCTTCCAATTATCCGGATGAAATAGAAGATAAAATACAGAAATACAGAAAACAAGGTTACAAACTTCCTCCACGCAAGGTATTGCGCACACCGGAACAAATTGAAGGTATCCGTGAAAGTGCAAAGATCAACACAGCTCTGCTGAACCACATTGCAGAAAATATTCGTGAGGGAATGTCCACCGAAGAGATCGATCGTTTGGTCTACGATTTCACCACGTCCCATGGGGCTATTCCGGCTCCTCTAAACTATGAAGGATTTCCCAAAAGCGTCTGCACCAGCATCAACGATGTAGTGTGCCACGGAATCCCCAGTTCAACCGAAATTCTAAAAAGCGGAGATATTATCAACGTAGATGTTTCTACCATTTACAATGGTTATTTCTCTGACGCATCACGCATGTTTATGATCGGCGAAGTCAGCCCTGAAAAACAGAGATTGGTACAGGTCACTAAAGAATGTATGGAGATCGGCATAGCTGCCGCACAGCCTTGGGCCCGTTTAGGTGACGTAGGTGCGGCTATTCAGGAACATGCCGAAAAGAACGGTTATAGTGTGGTACGCGACTTATGCGGACATGGAGTGGGAATCAAATTCCATGAGGAACCCGACGTAGAGCACTTCGGACGCCGCGGTACCGGTATGTTGATTCTTCCGGGAATGACTTTTACCATCGAACCGATGATCAACATGGGAACGTATGAGGTCTTTGTCGACTCTGCTGATGACTGGACAGTCTGCACAGACGACGGATTGCCGTCTGCACAATGGGAAAATATGATTCTGATTACTGAAACCGGAAACGAAATACTGACTTATTAAATGGAACTGACTCTCCTCTTGATTATTGCAGCCTTACTGGTTGCCCTGCTTGTATTGACACTTACCCGCAACAATCGCGCACAAAGCGAAGAGATGCAACGGGCATTGCGCCAACAAATGCAGGAAAACCGGGAAGAGTTGAATCGCAGTATTCGCGAGTTACGCATGGAAATGACGCAAACCCTGAATCAGGGTTTGCAACAGCTGCAAGATGCCATGCATAAGAACATGATGACCACCGGAGAACTGCAACGCCAAAAGTTCGACGCAATGGCACGCCAGCAGGAAACGCTGATACAATCCACCGAGAAGCGTCTGGACGACATGCGCGTGATGGTTGAAGAGAAATTACAAAAGACTCTCAACGAACGCATCGGACAATCTTTCGAGATAGTCCGTTCGCAACTTGAAAATGTGCAAAAGGGCCTGGGCGAAATGAAGTCGCTCGCACAAGACGTAGGCGGCCTCAAGAAAGTTCTGAGTAACGTGAAAATGCGCGGAACGTTCGGTGAGGTCCAGCTAGGCGCACTTCTGGAACAGATGATGAGTCCGGAACAGTATGAAGCGAATGTCAAGACCAAGAAAAGCGGAACCGAATTCGTGGAGTTCGCCATCAAACTTCCGGGAAAAGATGATGCCAACAGCACTGTTTATCTGCCAATCGACGCCAAATTCCCCAAAGATGTTTACGAACAATACTACGATGCTTTCGAAGCCGGAGATGCCGCATTGATGGAATCGTGCGGACGACAACTGGAGACAACCATCAAAAAAATGGCGAAGGATATCCACGACAAGTATGTCGATCCTCCGTTTACAACGGACTTCGCTATCTTGTTTCTCCCCTTCGAAAGCATCTATGCAGAAGTGATCCGCCGGACAAGCTTAGTTGAAACACTACAAAAGGATTACAAGATTGTAGTAACCGGACCGACTACTTTGGGAGCTATCCTGAACAGTTTGCAAATGGGATTCCGGACACTCGCCATACAGAAACGCACAGGCGAGGTATGGACCGTACTGGGAGCTGTAAAAACCGAATTCGGAAAATTCGGAGGACTGCTTGAGAAGGTCCAGAAGAATCTGCAAAGCGCAGGTGACCAGTTGGAAGAAGTGATGGGAAAACGTACGCGCGCCATCGAACGCAAACTCCGTCAGGTCGAAGAACTCCCTCACGAGGAAAGCCGGAGAATATTACCGATAGACGATGGCGGAGAAGATGACTGACCGATAAAAACAAAGAAGTATACAGCCATGGAAATAACACTTAAAAATCAGTTCATTACTTTGTGGAATACTTATTTTCCACAAGCCGGACTTCCGATAACATTCCAATACTCGGCAGATACACAAAATCTCCCGATAGTGGAAGCTCCGAAAGGACATCGGTGCATCATTGCACAGTTGACCCAGGTACAGCGTGGAAAAACTCTCTGCATGCAGGCGGATTCTGTGGGATGCCGGGGTGGAAAACGGTACACAAACTTCACGGACAAGATGTTTCCCGGATTCGAATGTTTCCTTTCACACAATGAACAGGGCGAAGGAGAACGATACAAGCAGACTCCGGAGCTGGCAGCTGCCGCTCTGGCACAGTTGCCTGTACTTCCTGTCAAGGGAGAAAACCTGATCTTCAAACGTTGGGATAAGCTGGAAGCGGAAGACATGCCGGAAGTTGTTATCTTTTTTGTATCTGCCGACATCCTCTCCGGTCTGTTCACATTGGCTTGTTTTGACAATGTAGCTCCTGATGCAGTGATCGCTCCCTTTGGTGCAGGCTGTGCTTCTATTATCTATCATCCGTACCGGGAACAACTGGACGGAACCAATCGGGCGGTATTGGGATCATTCGACCCTTCTGCACGCAAATGTATGAAACCCGATCTCTTGTCTTTTGCCATTCCGTTTAACAAGTTCAAGAGTATGGTGTCACAAATGGAAGAAAGCTTCCTAAAGACAGCAACGTGGGATGTAATCAAAAAGAGAATGGGTTCGTCATAATACTCCGGAAGTTCGCGGACAAACATCACACCTTCCTTCCAGAATATCGCATGATTTCTATTAAAAGGTTCGGGATACCGCAAAGACAATAAATCATTCAGAACAAACAACTAACACTATTAGTTATTCGACTAACAGCATAAGTTATTTACCTAATCTTAGCAGGAGATTAGAAAACGGACCTTATTACAGGTGAAAGTTATCTTCTTTTGGGCAAGACCCAATGCAAAACCAGGTATCCCAAGATACCCGCCATTACCGTACCGGATAAAACACCGAGTTTGGCCTGGTTCAATAATACAGGATGGGCGGAGCCGAACGAAAGATTGGCGATGAAAAGCGATACCGTAAAGCCTATTCCACCCAGTAACGCCACTCCGGATATATTCTTCCAGTTCATCCCCAAAGGCATCGGAGTAAGACCGCTTTTGACAGCCAGCCAGGTAAAAGAATAAATCCCCAGAAATTTGCCTGCCAATAATCCCAAAGCAACCGCAAGGGTAACCCCGCCAATAACTTCACCTTCGCCACTAAACATCACACCTGCATTGACAAAAGCGAACAACGGAAGGACAAGATAATTCACTGCACCATGCAGGTTATCCTCAAGCGACTGAAGGGGACTGATGACACGGTCGGAAGCCGACTCAACCTCTTTCAGCTTGGCTATCTGTTGATTGGTCAGTACGATGTTGTTTGCTCCCATTTCGGGGAATGTACTGATAATGCGCCGGATACGCTCAATATATGTACCGACGTTCAACTGTGGTTTGGCCGGAATGACAAAGGCCAGAATAACACCGGAAATCGTACTATGGATACCCGATTGCAGGAAAAGATACCAGATAACCACACCGACAACTAAAAAGAAAATCTTATTGGTAGCTCCCTTCTTACCTATAAAATATAACAGAACGTAAAGCAGCGCCGCCCATAACAAATATTCATAAGCCACGTGTGAACTGTAGAAAATGGCAATCACCAATATACCGCCTATATCATCGACTACCGCAAACGCTGTAAGGAAGATTTTCAGACTCAACGGAACACGCTTGCCCAACAGACTGAGCACTCCCAAAGAAAAGGCAATATCGGTTGCCATAGGGATAGCCAGTCCTTGCCCGCCTTCAGTGCCCGGAGCACAAACCATGGAATAGATGACAACAGGCACTACCATTCCGCCACATGCGGCAATGAATGGCAGTGCAGCTTTACGGAACGAGGAAAGCTCGCCTACCAGTAACTCTCGCTTAATCTCCAGTCCGACCATTAAGAAGAAAATCGTCATCAGACCGTCATTAATGAACTCGATCATCGTCAGATTGTGTCCCGCATGCGAAAGTAAATTAAAGCCTCCGATGCGAAAATGAAGTTCATGCGACAAAAACTCCTGATACACCGATGCTGCCGGAGAGTTAGCGATTACCGCAGCGGCAATCGCTGTGACAAACAATAAAATACTCGCCGTAATATTCATCGACGAGAAATCCTTCATCGAACGTAAAACTGTCATAATAGGTATATATAATATTAGATTTAAGCAATTCTATGACACGGCTAAGTTGTATAGCTTCGCAATGCCAACTTCTTCACCCATAGTACAAAGATACCGGTCAGAATCAAATTCAATACAATGGTCAGCACTGAAATAACCAATGCAGGACCACCCAAGTTGTATCCGAGGGCAATAAAGATGACTCCGGCTCCTACTTCACCACGGGTAAACATACCGATAGAAAGCGCCAGGCGTTCGCTGAACTTCCTATCCCGGTAAAAGAACACAGGAAACAGCTTACCGATATTTGAAAGCAGTGAAACAATCAATACGTGAAGTGCTATCATTCCCCACGACATCATTTCCTGCGAACCTGTCACCGAATGGGTTCCGGCATGTGTCTCTGCAAAGTTCACCCCAATGAAATGCGGCATGCTCATACCTACCAAGAACATAAACAGGAACGAAACCCCTGTTGAAACTTTATGCTCGACAGGAGTATCTATTTCTTTGTGTTTCATGATCATACCCAGCACGAAAGCCGGCAACAACACCTCGATGTGAATACTCCCCTCTTCGCCATAGAGCTGCTTGCTAAAATAGTAAACGGCTTGGGTAGCAACAAATACAAGCACCGAATAGCCCATTATCGCTTTCCAGTCCTGACGCCAGTTATACCTTCCCAACTGTTTCCAACCCAATGAAAGCAATAAGAAGACAATAAAGACAACCACGATCAGCTGCCAGCGCAAACCAATCATCATTATCTGCAGGGGAATCATTAACAAAATGGTATCGAGGTCATCAAAAATTGCCAGGACCTGAATCTTTTTATAAATCCAACTTGATTTAAGTCCGATAGCGGCAAGCATCGTGAAAAGAATACCGGCCGATGTAGGAGCAGCGAAACGGCTTAACAGCAGATTCTCTTTCCAAGCCTCCCAACTATTCCA
>ERZ859967.1618-NODE-1618-length-10085-cov-1.922632_pt1 | contig 10085 bp, 5 predicted proteins | sample MGYA00510115_ERZ859967 | MGnify/ENA primary metagenome ERZ859967 (study PRJEB30046, sample SAMN00715171) | human gut metagenome | study: EMG produced TPA metagenomics assembly of the A metagenome-wide association study of gut microbiota in type 2...
ATAAAACAAGGTTATCGCATGTCTTAATACAGTCTTCCCTGCGTCCTGTTTTATAATATAGGTTAGCAAGCTCATACATATACTTCTCGTCTATCTCTGATTCCTTATAATCTTCAAGTATCTTTACAAGCTCAGTATCTGGTGCTCCCTGTGCCCTTCTTAAATCATAATATAAAATATATCTGTTAACATCATGTGCTGATATCTTAGCATATTCTTTATATAATTCTTCTGCATTTTCAAAATCATTTACCTTTATGAAAAACTCTGTAAGCTTGTATATAAGCTTTCTTCCACCAAGGTTACGGTTGTAAGCAAGTATAGCCATATCCCTTGCTTCCTCGTAATCTCCAGCTGCCTCCTGCACATTGATGACTGTTGCTAGAGTAGACCAGTCTTTGACCTTATTCCAGTTCATTTCTTTAGCTATCTGTGCAGCCTGCTTATACTCTTTCTTAGCGGCAAGCTTCTTAATCTGTTCCAACTTTATATTAAACTCGTATTTATCCACGTTAAAGACCTCCAATGTGTCAATAAATTGACCCTCATATCTAAACACTCCATATAATTTTATCACAGCAGAGTATTGTTGTAAACCGCCAGTTAATGTAAAAAAAGGCTTAAATCCGGCTCGAATCCGGCTTAAAAAGCAAGCTGTTATAACACATACAGACTATAAGAAATCAAAGCTTGCCTGCTCATAATTCATTCTGGTGTATTCTAACTCCTGTTGTTTTACGTTGCTGTAATAATCAACAACAACTGTCTGCTGCCTGTTATCTGCCATCTTCTGTCCTAATATGTAGTTGACATCAAAGCGTGCTGTTATAGCAGGAGTTGCACCTCTTGCCGGAACTATAAGCTGTATATGATTAGCCTTCAGAAGCTTAAATATAGGCTCCCATATATATATGTCCTTTGCAGCGCCAAAAGGATTATCTATAAATATAGTATTTCCCACAATTCCGCCATCCATAACTGTATTAATATTCGATATATAGTTTATGATTGCAATAAGGAACTGTATATAAATACCCTGTGACTGTCCTGTTGAGCCTACGGCTTCCTCATATCTTAAGTACCTGCTCTGATCTTTTATACGTTCTCTCTTATACAGATTAATCCTTATTGAATTCATATCTGTTACTATAACAGAGAAAAGTCTTTTCCATGTAAGTCTGTTTCGTATATATCTGAACCTTTCCTCAGTATCTTTAAAGCTTTCTGCTGCCTCTATAGTCTCATCTATATACTCTGACATTCTTTCCTTGTATACGCTCTCCTTAACATATGGAATATTAAGACCTATTATAGATATATCTTCTTTATCCATCTTAATATGTGAAAGCTTAGGAAGTCTTTCAAGCTCCGTACGTATATTGCTGCATGTCTGTATACAACGGTTTTCGAAGTTATCCATATCTTCGATTCCCTTGTGTACTCTTGTCTTTTCAAGTTCAATATAACTATTCGTCTCATCAAGAGAAGCAATCAGTGCACTTGTCTGCTGCTCATCCTTTGGCATGTTTACTGACATACTTATCTGCACAGCAAGATCCTCTGCATTATAGCTCTTTAGTGAATCTATAAGCTTACTCTTATATTTTACGAATTCATCTGTTTTTTTATACTCCAGCTTAAGTATTGCTGAATATTCTTTTGCAGTCTGCTCATATTCCTTATTCAGGTTATTATAATCCTGATACTTTATGTCTGTTTTTTTCAATATTTCTTCATCAGGTATATTTATTCCTGCACCTGACATGATTCTTTCAATATCTTTTCTGCATACCTGGATATCTTTAAGCTCATTCTCAAGCTTCTTTCCTGCTGCCGCTTCCTTCTTTATACTATCCTCAAGCTCTCTTGTTATGACAGTATTATTCTTAACGTAGCCATCCGGATCGTCACACTCAAACTCTTCATATGTTCCATACCTTTCTTCAATCTGTGATATAGCATATGAAACACTTCCCTCAAGTCTGTTAAGAAGTGCTTCCTGTGACTCAAGCTCTTCCCTTACAGAATCACTGCTCTTCACAAGATTATTAAGAGCATCCTTGGCATTCCTTAACTGCTGTGATCCTGCTGCCATAATCCCACCGGCTTCATACTTTGCCTTAATATCGTCAAATGTATAACCTCTGTACTCTATTGCATCACGACATTTGTTCATAGATGCAGACAGATGGTTCATCAGCGCCTGCTTATCTGCAAAGTCACTGTTCTTCTGTGAAAGTGCTGTCTTTAATCCGGTGAATCTGCTCTCTATTTCATCCTTATCAAGACGGTATGTATCGTCATCGATTTCTATTGAAACATTTTCATCATAATAAGGTGCGTACTGCTCCTCCCATGACTTAATGATTTCATCATATGCCTTTCTTGTACTGTCCTCGAAATCTCTCGCGGTATCATACTCAGAATTAGCAGAAGCTGCTGCCTCCTCGCACTCATATATGCGGTTTCTTGCACTGTCCACATCAGCCTTCAGTCCCTTTAAGCGCTCATACTTTTTATCTATAGAAGTATTCATCTCCATAATACGCGAGAGCAGGCTGCATGTTGTTTCCTTCTCTTCTATATCATCTCTTGTCTGTGCGAGGTTCCTTGAAAGCTGCTCTTTAACCTCATTTAACACACTTCTCTTCTTCTCAGCCTCAATAATTGCAGCCTCGCTGTCAGCAATCTTTAATCTGATTGCTTCTGCCTCGGACGCATCCACCTTTCCAGACGCAGCATTATATACAAGTGCAAATGTATAATCATTCCACACAAGCTCCATTCTGTCGGCCAGCTTTCCTGCCTGCGCCTTATGCGACTCAAGCTCCTCCTGTGCAAGCTTAATCTGTGTCTCAAGCTTTGCCTCATCACGCAGGAACGACATATCCTTTAATGCGAATACAATCAGGTCTTTGTTAATCTCTAACTTAGTATCAATAAGCACCTGCTCGCTTATAACAGGATAAGCAGCCGCACCCTTGCCAAAATCCTTAAGCATCTCATCTGCTTTGATTCTCTCGAAATCGTTCTTTATTATAAATGCGTACTCAATGAAAGGTGTTCTCTTTAATACATCTCTTTTCTGTCCTGCATTCAGGGCTGCGAACCACTCATGACCCTCAACAACATCTGAACCATACTGGCTCTCAAGGTATTCCTTAAGCCTGTCTCTTTCAGGACTCTTACAGATATATGTTCCCTTTCTTGCATTGTCAATAAAGCTATCAAGTTCCTGGGTTGCCTTACACTCTTCTGTATATTCACTGCGCATCTTCTGGTAAGTCTCAAGAATAACCGAAAGCATTGCCTCGTCATTATCTGCACTATATATTTCACGGATTTTGCCCATACGCTCGGCATCTGCATTACCAGCTTCATCAGCCTTTTCTAGCTTTTCTGACTGCTCTGTGAATATATCAATAAGTGCTTTATTGGCAGATATTGTCTCATTAAGTGACATTAACTGCTGCTGCACATCATTGAACTTTTCGGACATTCTTGTCTCTTCATTCTTTAACAGTTCTTTATCCCTGAATGACTTATCATATTCTTCAGACGCATTTTCACATACGACAGTTCCCGCCTCTGATAAAGATGCTCCAAGCTGTGCCTGTAATTCCTGTATCTCATTCTCAAGATTATCAGAAAGACTGCCAAGACCTGCCGCTTCTTTGTCAGCATTTCTAAGATTATCCTTAGACTCTGATAATCTGACTTCCAGAGCCTTAACACGGTTAGCTGCTATATCAAGCTTTTCCTTAAGTCTTCTGGTCTCTGTCTCATAGAATTTTCTGTAACCTGCAGCAAGTATCTTTAACTCTGCTGTTATATCCGTATCTTCTCTTAATCTGTTATCTATCGCAATCTGAAGTCCTTTATAAGACTTCTCGTATTCTGCATAATCTTTATAATCGCCCGCAGACTCCATCAAAGAAAGCTTTCCTCTTGCCTCTTCAATTGCAGTATTCTTAAGTTCAAGTGCCTTTCTTGTCTCATTAACAAGGCTCTCAACTCCTGCCATCGAATTCTTTTCAGACATAACCTCCGCAACTGCTATAGCTTCCTTCTCATGTGCCAGCTCATCATACATCTTAGTGATAAGGTCGTCCTGACTCTTAAGTTCCTTATCCTTCTTATCACTTTCCCGCATAGCAACAAGAAGCAGGTCATATAGCTGCTTCTCTATCTCTTCTTTTCTGTTGTAAAATGCTTCGTATGTCGACAGATATTCTTTAAAACTGTCGATAGCTGCAATCTGGCTGTCATATGCTCCAAGCTGTGAGTGTTTCTTTGAAAGCTCCACTAACTTGTCCTTAATATCCATAAGAGTCTGAGCCATCATGCCCTCATCATTATCAACTGACAGCTTGTTATTGAAGGATTTCTGGATAATCTCCTCTATAAGCAGATCCTCAACAACCTTACGGCTTGTCTTATAATTTGACTCGAAATATGTTCTTACATGTCCCTCTGTCTTGTTAATTCCACGCACAATTTCCCATGCACTCTCATATATTCCGTAATTGCTTATGAAGCTCTGGTAATCACCTTTTCTGTCAAATATCTTAACAACATATTTGTACCCGCCCTTCTCAAGGTCACGAAGATATGCCTTAAGTCCGTTATATGTAATTCTCTCTCCATTACTTACAAGTGGAAGATTCTTAATGTCGTTATCGCCAAACTCCCTGTAGAATATGCAGTAATTAAAGTATTCAACACTTGCTGTCGGTGCAGCTGTCTGTTCCTGTCCATCCTGATTCTCATCGTCTGTGCCTCTTCCCTTTCTTGCACAGAAACCAGTTGTCATGAACCTGAAACCATCCTTCTGATAACATGGATCTAACTTCCACTCAACCAAAGAATGAATACATGTATTACCGCTTCCCTGTCTGAAAAGCTTCTCAATAGGCTGCTTGTCATCAAGTGTGCAGTTAGGAAGCATATTCTGCATAAGAAGCAGCATAAGCAGACTCTTACCACCGCCATTGGCAAGGTCATATATAGTATTCTGGCAGTTGAAGCGCATCACGAAATCGTCGTACACCTGTGTACCGAAATTATATTTAACATTATTAACTCTGATTCTGTTAATCTGTGGCATCGCGTCCTCCATTCATAAGTTCGGCAAATCGTCCTCTGTAATCATCAAAATAATTCTCTATAAGACTTCTGAATCTGTCTGTCGGATAATATCTGTCCTGACTCTCAACTAAAAGTTCCTGCGCAACGCAGAAATTAAGCACAAGCTTTACCATACCCGACTTGGAATTTCTTGCTGCTCTCGCTCCTGTCTGATCCTCTACTGTTGTCACCGGAAGCTCGTCCCATGTAAGTGCTATCTGCTTAAAGCTGTTCTCCTCAACCTCATCAAGCACAAGCCCTGTGCTCTTATCGACAATACCACCTGTTGTCTTATCAACATTTTTAATGATGTCCTCAAGTCTTATGAACTCAGCATAAGTTGAACTCATTGTATCTGAATAAAACTCTGTTATTATGTTGTAGATTATGAAATACGCAAGATATAATTCTTTATTAACTCTTAACCCAAGTACATTTCTTAATTCCTCGTTGGAATATCCAAACACCCTGTTATTATCACCCGCACTCACATACAGGCCATTGTTATATTCGTATATGTTAAGATTAAGTTTCTTTAATGACATATGAACTATGTCATACACTTCTGCATTATTATTGTATTCCTGATAAAGAGCTGCATTGTCGCCCCTCTCAGACACATTTTCCCCTGTGATAAGCTTAGAAACTATATCCAGTGCCTTATCTAGATTTCTATTCTCCATGTGCTTCCTTTCGTACCAATTCAACATCTGCCATCATACAGTTATCCGACAATATAACCTGCCCGCCAAGCCCTTTTCTTATTGCAAATGTAAAGCTTTCCGTATCTTTAAAGCCTTCTTCTAAGTATGCATCAAGAAATGTATCTTCTCCCGCATCACCGCCAAGCTGGTACTCATCCTTCTGGCACAGATTAACAAAGAAAGAGAAGAAATCTGCATTTCTTAAAACCTGCTCACCATACGCCCTCTTCATTGCATCTGCGAACTGACCGAGTGTTATAATGTCCGATTTTTTCAAACACGCAATGAGATTTTTCATAAGGAATATGTAATTGTCCTTAATTCTCTTTTCTTCAATCTCATCTGCGAATTCAATATCTTCCGGTCTTTCGTTGCTTATAAGCTCTTTCTCCTCATATCTTGGAGGCTTCACCATAAGCGCATCATCAATGCTTATCAGGTCAAATGTCTTTCTTATGTTCGGCTTTAGAAGCGGACTTAACATTGTGACTAATATATCTGCATTGTCCCTCTTAATCATATCTGAAAGTGCCGATGTGAAATCCATATGGCTTCTTAATCTGCCAAGCTTGGCGCGTCTTACTGCGTCATCGGTCATCTTCTGCATTTCTGTACAATCCTTTAACAACTCGCTGTGCCTGTTCATTGCCTGCTTAAGCTGAGTCTCAAGACTGTATATTTCGTTCATCGTCCTGTAATAGCCTTCGCCTGTGCTGCCCGATGCATTAAGCTTCTCAATTGATTTTGCAATAAGGTCACGGTTCTTCTTAAAAAGCTTTTCCTCATCATCAAACCATTTCATTCCTGTCTTGACGAATTCCTCATAAGCCTCTATTCCTGCAAATACATCGCCCGACAGAATTGTCAGCACTTCATTCTTCTTTAACTTAAGGCGGTTGACCTCTTCGTTGATTCTTTCAACCACTTCAACTCCGCCACGGAAGTTCTGTGAATTAATCATTTTTTCAAGAAGAAGCTGGGATACGCTTATCCTGCTCTCGTCCTTGATTTCCTTGGTATCAAGATAGAATTCAATAGCATCAGGGCTTATCGAATACCACACGGTATTGTCTCTTATCGAACTCTCGATTATCTTCATTCTTGATACTCTCTTTTTCCTGTCCACCGGATCAAAATACGAGAATTCAAATGGCCTGCCATCATTCTTTATCTTGTCAAATATATAATCAGCAATCTCCTTGCTGTCCTGTTCATTCAAATCAAGCCCGAAATCTCTCTTAAGTATCAGCCTTAAGAAATCGAGATATTCGGGATATGTAACATCCTTTTCCTTAAAATTATTCTCCTCTATAAAGAAACGGAGAACCGCCATAACTATATAGCCCATATCAAGGATTTCGTATTTGCCATCCTTGAAATTAGAAAATGATGTGTCTATCAGTCTGAAGAAAGGATAATATTTCTTCAGATTAAGCATTCGTTCACGGTGATCCGATATGATATCACCTGTCATATTCTCTGCCATAGTATTCTTCATTTCTGCGCACGCATTTTACACATATTGTCTTAACGCCCGGTGCGCCAGGACATTAAGTTTAAAGCTTGGTTCTTCACCAAATTTAAAGCTCGGTTCTTCCGTCTAATGCTCTTAAAAGAGTAACCTCATCGATATATTCAAGATCGCCGCCGACAGGAACTCCGCTTGCAATTCTTGTCACCTTAATTCCTGTTGGCTTTATCATTTTGCTTATGTACATTGCTGTTGTCTCACCCTCCAGATTGGAATTAGTTGCGATAATAACCTCGTCAACATCTCCCTGAAGCCTTACCATAAGCTCCTTTAACCTGATATCAGCCGGTCCGATTCCAAGCATCGGGCTTATTGCTCCATGAAGAACATGATATACGCCCTCGTACTTTCCTGTCTTTTCATATGCCGCCATATCTCTTGTATGTTCAACTACCATAATTGTCTTATGGTCTCTTTTCTGGTCGCGGCATATCGGACACAGTTCTTCATCTGTAAGTGTAAAACACTCCTTACAGTAGTGAATATGCTGCTTTGCATCAATCATTGTGTCTGCAAGGCTCTTAACCTCAGACTCAGGCATGTTTATAATGTGAAATGCCAGGCGCTGGGCGCTCTTCGCCCCAACCCCTGGTAATCTCGACAATTCTTCAATTAATCTGTTAATATGACCACTGTAGATGTCCATTAGAATAAGCCTCCGCCTAATCCTCCAAGTCCTCCAGTAATCTTAGCCATCTGTGCCTGTGACTCTTCTTCGCATTTTCTTAAAGCTTCATTAGTAGCTGCTACGATTAAATCCTCAAGCATCTCTACATCATCTGGATCAACTGCTTCAGGGTCAATCTTAACCTTAGATACTTCTCTCTTACCTGTAACAGTTACCTCAACTACTCCGCCGCCTGCTGTCGCACTGAATTCCTTATTCTCAAGCTCTGCCTGCTGCTCCTCCATCTGACGCTGCATTCTCTGTGCCTGCTTCATCAGATTATTCATATTACCAGGCATTCCTCCTGGAAAACCACCTCTTTTAGCCATTATATAAGTTCCTCCTTATCATCTACTTCTATATCTATGCCTACGAGTTCCTTAAGATCCACAAATCTGCTGTGGAAATCCTCATCATCGTTAAGCTTAGTCACTTTAATTGAAACCCTTACTCCTGTTCTCTCCTCAATGACATTCTCTATGCTTTCCATAACTTCCTGTCTGCTGAGTGAATTATAGGCACTAAGTGATTCTACCATAATTTCAAGACTAATTCCATCTTCTGCTAATGTAACATGTGCAGCCTGTAAAAATGTCTGATTAACCGGGTCATCTATCGTTGCTATGATATCCTTCCAGCCTGCAGCTATTGCCTTAACATCTTCTGGAACTGCATCATATACACGCTTAACTACAGGCTTCTTTGGAGTCTGCTGCTGTACTGCTGCCTGGCCTCCCGCAGCGCCACCCGCCATACCTGCTGCGCTTACAAGTTTACCGCTTTTAATATCATCAAGTACTTTCTGTAACTGCCCTTCAAGCATTGTTACACGGCTTACAACATCGCCGATATCCTGACTGTTATCCATTGCCGGACGCATCAGCTTTATAAATGTTATCTCTGTCTTAACTCTTTTCTGTGTAGAAAACTTCAGGTCATTCGATAATTCTGACAACACTCTTATATAATACATAAGTGTATCTATATCTACATTCTGTGCATCTTTCTTCAGGTCTTCAAGATTATCTGCTGATACTTCTATTACGTCTTCAATTCTTTCTGCATCTTTGGTTGTCTTAATAAGAAGCAGATTTCTAAGATACCATATAAAGTCTGTAACAAATTGTGAAAGGTCTCTTCCCTGCATTATCAGGTCTTCCATAAGTGACATGCACACAGCAACATCTCCTGACAGGATTGTTGAAAGCATTTTACTAAATACCGCCGTGTCAACTGCCCCAAGAACATCTAATACATTTTCATACTTAAGGTCTTTCCCCAGATAGAATGCCAGACACTGGTCTAACAGACTTAACGCATCTCGCATAGAACCATCTGCAGCTTTGGCAACATATTTTATTGCCTTATCCTCTACATTCAGTCCCTCCGCCTTCATAAGTTCTGACAGCCTGCCTGCAATTGTCTCTATTGTTATCCTATGGAAGTCATATCTCTGACATCTTGAAAGGATTGTAATAGGAATCTTCGCCACTTCTGTAGTAGCCAGTATAAATATTACATATGCAGGAGGTTCTTCCAATGTCTTTAACAGTGCATTGAACGCTCCTATAGAAAGCATATGAACCTCATCAATTATATAGACTTTGAATCTTCCTTCTGTCGGTGAGTACTGTACTTCTTCTCTTATCTGTCTTATATTATCGACACCATTGTTAGATGCCGCATCTATCTCTATTACATTCATGCTTGTTCCAGCCGCAATCGCCTTGCATGTCGGACACTCCCCACAAGGATTGCCATCAACCGGATGCTCACAATTAACTGCCTTCGCAAATATCTTGGCAACTGATGTCTTACCAGTTCCTCTCGTTCCGCAGAACAGATATGCATGACCTATTCTGTCTGCATTAATCTGATTTCGCAGGGTTGTTACTATTGTATCCTGTCCTTTGACATCATTGAAATTGTCTGGACGCCATTTTCTGTATAAAGCCTGATATGACATGGTTACCTCCCTCTGCGCTGTCTTTACTTTCGCAGCCCTTAACCTCATGCGTAAAACCATCCGCCCCACGCGTCGGCCCCCGCTCTGGAG
>ERZ859967.1622-NODE-1622-length-10066-cov-2.613126_pt1 | contig 10066 bp, 8 predicted proteins | sample MGYA00510115_ERZ859967 | MGnify/ENA primary metagenome ERZ859967 (study PRJEB30046, sample SAMN00715171) | human gut metagenome | study: EMG produced TPA metagenomics assembly of the A metagenome-wide association study of gut microbiota in type 2...
TCCCGTGCCGCGCACGCCGACGGTACCGATGGAGACGACGACAGCCAGCACAACGAGGAAGGCGTACTGAACCGGGGTGTAGTCAATGCCCAGCAGGTGGATGGTAAAGACAGCCAGCAGGGTGGGCCAGACACCGGCGCAGCCCGGCATACCGAGGTTTGCACCCAGACTTGCACCAAAGGCGGCGATGTCCTCGTTGACGCCCAGCTTCCTGGTCAGCTGGTTGACCGTGACAGGGATGGTGCCAACACTGCTCTGAGAAGTGAAAGCGACAGTGCCGGCGGGCCAGACGCCCTTGAAGAACTGGACAGGATCCAGCTTGCCGACGATCTTGATGATCGCCCTCGACCACGAAGGCCTGAATCGCGCAGAGGACATAAGCCAGCACCAGAACGCTCAGCAGGGGGACAAGGTCGGCCGGAGAAGAGCGGCTGACGGCACGGGCGATGAGGGACAGGACGGCATACGGAGTGAAAGAGATGACATAGCTGACCACGCGGCCCATCACAACGTCACCGGCGTCGATAAACTTCTTGAAAGGGGCGACCTCCTCGGGCTTCTTGGCGGCGATCTTGTTGTAGCTGATAGCGACCAGAATGCAGAAGACCACGATCGGCACCACCTCGCCGTTTGCCCAGTGGGAAGCGAGGTTCTGGGGGAAGAGGCTGATAACCGTGTCCACAAAGGTGGGGACTTCCTTGGCGGTGTAGTCGGTGGCCAGCTCATACTTCACACCGTGGCCGACGTTGGTCACGACACCAGCGATCAGGGTGATGAGGCTGGCGAAGAAGGTGTTCAGGACGAGGAAGAAAACAGTCTTGAGGCCGATGTTCTTCAGGCGGACGGAATTGCCCAGATTGGTGATGCTGGAAATGATGCTGAAGATCAGCAGCGGGATGACCACAGCCGAAACGACGTGGGCGTAGATGGTACCCACAGCGGCGACATAGGTGTGGTGGCCCTTGAACACGAGGCCCACGATGAGGCCGAGGCCCACGGCCAGAATGGTGCGCACGCCGAAGTCAACGTGCTTTTTCTTGTGCAGGTAGTACAGCAGGGCAAAAAATACAGCAGTCAGGGCCAGTGCGGCCAGATCCAGAATTTCTACAGACATAAAACGGATCCTCCTTTATTTTTGAGTATGATGTCGTTTTTGTCTGTCAACACATTCGCTCTCTCATGATGTTCCTCCCATTTGTCACAAACCCACTTTGTATGTATGTTTGTTAGGTTGCTGTGGAGTATACTACATACAAACCCTGTTGTCAAGTAAATTATGAAAAAATTTTGAATTTCACGTCGGAACGATATTCTCATTCGCTTACTCTTTCTTGTATGCGGCTTGACTTTTCATCTCAAACTGCATATAATAGAGTTGCAAACGAAAACAATGGTGTTCATTCGTATCACCAAGAGCAACAGGAAAACCCCTACGGTACCGTTCATACCGAAGGGGTTTTCTGCTCGCTAGGGGTTAGTGCTTGCCGGCCTTGAACTGTTCATCAAGCCACTTGCAAATGCAATGAGCTACCACATTTGCTGCGACGGACAGCGCAAACGAAAGCATTGTATTCATTTATATCACCTCCTCCCCCATTTTATGGAGTCGGATGGCCGACATCTACAGAATACCACAAGTTTCGCCATTTCGCAATGGATCCAATATGCCAAAAGAGCCGCTGTGCATACGCACAGCGGCTCTTGCTATCTTTCGATATTTTATTTTGCGTACTCGACGGCACGGCTCTCGCGGATGACATTGACCTTGATCTGGCCGGGGTAATCCAGCGTGTCCTCGATCTTCTTTGCGATGGAGCGGGCCAGCAGGATGACCTGATCGTCGCTGATGACGTCGGGCTTGACCATGATGCGCACTTCGCGGCCTGCCTGCACGGCAAAGGCCTGCTCCACGCCCTCAAAGCTGGAAGAGATCTCCTCCAGATTTTCCAGACGCTTGACGTAGCTTTCCACATTCTCACGGCGGGCACCCGGGCGGGCAGCGCTGATGGCGTCGGCAGCCTGGATGATGAAGGCCAGCGGGGTCTTGGGCTCCACGTCGCCGTGGTGGGCCTCAATGGCGTGGATGATCTGGGTGTTTTCCTTGTACTTGCGGCAAATGTCCACGCCGATCTGGACGTGGCTGCCCTCGATCTCGTGATCCAGTGCCTTGCCGATGTCATGCAGCAGACCGGCGCGGCGTGCCATGGTCACGTTCACACCCATTTCGCCTGCCAGCAGGCCGGCCACCCAGGCCACTTCCATGCTGTGGGTCAGGGCGTTCTGGCCAAAGCTGGTACGGTACTTCAACCGGCCGATCAGCTTGATCAGGTCCGGGTGCAGGCCGTGGATGCCCAGTTCCATCACCGCACGCTCGCCTTCGCGCTTCATCTGCAGCTCCAGCTCGTGGCGGCACTTTTCCACCGTTTCCTCAATGCGGGCGGGGTGGATGCGGCCGTCGCCGATCAGGCGTTCCAGGGTCATGCGGGCCACCTCGCGGCGGGTCTGGTCGAAGGAGGACAGGGTAATGGCCTCCGGGGTATCGTCGATGATCAGGTCCACACCGGTGGCGGTTTCCAGCGCACGGATGTTGCGGCCCTCGCGGCCGATGATACGGCCCTTCATCTCGTCACTGGGCAGCGGCACCACACTCACGGTGGTCTCGCTGCAGTGGTCGGCGGCGCAGCGGCTCACGGCCTGACCGATCAGGTTGCGGGCGATGTTGTCGCAGTTCTCCTTCAGGTCGGTCTCGTAGGCGGCAATGCGCACGGCCTTTTCGTGGGTGAGCTCCTCATCCACCTTGTGCAGCAGCACCTCGCGGGCGTCCTCCTGGCTCAGGCCGGCCAGCGTTTCCAGACGCTCCATCTCCTTGGCGCGCAGGGCATCGACCTCGGCCAGATGGGCCTCGGCCTCCTCGTGCTTCTTTTTCAGCTCTTCCTCGCGCTTTTCCAGAGCCTCGGTCTTGCGGTCGAGGGCAGTTTCCTTCTGGTCGATGCGGTTCTCCTGGCGGCTGATCTCCGCACGGCGCTGCTTGATCTCCTTGTCGGCCTCTGCCTTCTGGGCATCGACCTCGGCTTTCAGGCGGAAAGCCTCATCCTTTGCTTCCAGAATGGCTTCCTTGCGCTTCTGGTCGGCGGTCTTGATCGCTTCGTTCACCAGCCGGGTCGCCTCGGCCTCGGCGCTGCCGATCTGGGCCTCTGCGGTCTTTTTACGGTTGTTGTAACCAATAAAATAGCCCGCAGCTGCGGCAGCGACAGCAACGATCAATGCCACGATCACTCCGATCACGGTCATTGTTCTTCACTCTCCTTAACAGTCAAATTTTGCTTTAACAGGCAGGAGACGCTGTGCGGCCGAACGCGGGCCAGACATCAATCAAATTTTCAACGCAAAAGAGGCCAACAAGAACAGACGCAGAGAAAAATCTTTCTGTGCGGTAGGTCTGGTGCAGCTTTTCGATTTACAAGATGTGCTTATAAAAACGGGCAGATGAAGCCCCATTGAAATATCTGGTCGCGGAATGTTCCGCCTGCAGCGTCTTAGATTCCATACTACTTCTTATATTACGAAACATTTTGCACAATGTCAAGGAGAAGTAAGGCCGAAAGCGGAAATTATTTTTTTATTTATTCGAGATACATCCGGCGCAGGCGCATCAGGCGGGCCGGGGTGAGGCCGTATTCGGCTTCCAGATAGGCGTCGGCACTGCCATAGCGCTCCCGGATGATGCTCAGCACGAAGGGAGCAGACTCCGGGTGGACGCCGAACACGCCGAGGTAGAAGTCCTTCCGGGCGGGGTCAGCGGCGATCTCCTCAGCGTGCTCGGCCCAGACGGCTTCCAGCTCCGGCCTGCGCCAGATGTTCGTCTTCTCAAAATCTTCGGCGATGGTCTTGTCCGACGCGCCCAGCGCCAGCAGGATGAGGATGGCGGCCACGCCGGTGCGGTCCTTGCCCGCCGAGCAGTGGAAAAGCACCGGCGTCTCACCGGCTTCCAGCGCACGGAACAGCTCCTTGTACGCCTTGTTGCCGAAGAGCATCCGCTCGTACATGGCGTCCGCCATCCGACGGCCCTCGTCGGGCATTCCCTTCAGCAGGTTCTCCCGGTCTTCGGGCGAAAAGTCCACCTCTTTGCCGTTCTCGAGGCAGAGGCCGCAGATGCGCACCAGCCGCGCGCCGTCCGGCACGTAGTCGGGCGTCTCGGCAGCTTCGGCCTCGCTGCGCAGATCGAGGATGAGGCGCAGGCCCAGAGAATCCAGCAGCTTCCGGTCAGCCTCGCTGGTGAGTTTCCACGTCGGGATGCCCCGGTAGATCTGGCCCCGCTTGATGTGCTTGCCCTCATCGGCCTCGTAGCCGCCCAGCTCGCGGAAGTTGTGTCCGCCCTCAAAGGGCAGCTGAGTGCCGGGGGCAGGATGTACCACGGCGGGCTTTGCCGCCGCGCTGGACAGGACAGGCAGGGTATAGAAGGGCTTCGCCGACCGTCCGCGCCGGGGCGGCAGGCTGGCCGCACCGCCCAGCACCTCCATCAGGTAGCTGCGCAGCAGGTCGATATAAGCCGAAGCATGGTCGCGCCGCTGCAAAAGCGAGACGCAGAGGGGCGGCAGGTCTTCCAGCAGAACATCCCGCACCCGGTCCAGCTCCCGCCGCGCGCCCGGCTCGTACCGGGTCAGGCAGGTGCAGAGCTGCTCCTGCACAAGGTAGTACGCCTGATAAAAGCTGGGGCCTATCTCGGCGTTGGGCGCAAACCCCGCCCGGGCGCAGGCCTCCCACAGCGGGGCGAACAGGTCCTGCCGCAGGCTGGGCAGAAGGACCCGCTGGTTTCGCAGCTCGGCCAGCGGCACACTCTCCTTTTCCCAGAAGGGGTGGCCCCGCGGCACCAGCAGGCAGGCCGGGTCGGCCCGCAGGGTGGTGCGGGCCAGCACCGGTGCGGCACAGCCCAGGTCCATCACAAGGCCCGCATCCAGCTCGCCCTGCTCCACGCCGTCGGCCACGGCGTCGTTGTCCAGCAGGCGGAACCGCATCTCGATATGGGGGTACTGCTGGCGGAACTTGTCCAGCTGGGTCTCAAGGCCGGGCAGATAGTCCGGCACCAGCGAGACGCTGATGCCGATGCGTACCGGCTGGGCCGACTGTATCTCGGCGTGGAGCGCCGCCTGCATCTGCTGGAACTGCTCCACCACCGGCGCGGCATGGCGCTGCAGGCTCACGCCCCGGTCGGTGAGGCTGAGCCTGTGGTGGGCGCTGAGGAAGAGCGGCCCGCACAGTTCAGCCTCGAGGGCCGAGATGCTCTGACGCAGGGCCTGTCGGGATAAAAACAGGCGCTGGGCCGCGCGGGTGTAGTTCATCTCCTCGCAGAGGACCAGAAAATAATGCAGCTGGCGGATGTCCATCGTTTCCTCCTGAATCTTAGAGTGGTATGGGTAAAGAATACCGCCTTTTGGCCGGATTGTAAAGCCGCTGGAAGCAAAATCCCGCTTTTCTCCGCTATTGACGCCGGGCTTTCCCGCGTGTAATATAAAGGAAAGGAGGCTCTGCCCATGAAACATAACACTCCGGCGCAGGAGGCCAAAAGCCTCGGGACGCTGTTTTTCACCTTTTTCAAAATCGGTCTGTTCACCTTCGGCGGCGGCTACGCCATGATCGCCCTGCTGGAAGAAGAGTTCATCCAGCGCCGCAAATGGCTGGACAAAGACGAATTCCTCGACATGACCGCCATCGCGGAATCTACCCCCGGGCCGGTAGCCATCAACAGCGCCACCTACCTCGGCTACAAGCTGGCCAAAGTTCCCGGCGCGGCCACGGCCACCGTGGCTGTCTGCCTGCCGTCCTTTCTCATCATCTACGCCATCTCGCTGTTTTTCGAGCAGTTCACCCAGCTCACTGTCATCGCCAACGCCTTCAAGGGCATTCAGGTCTGCGTCATCTACCTCATCTTCTCGGCAGGCGTGCGGATGCTCAAAGCGCTGGACAAGTCGCTCTTTGCCATCGGCGTTTTCGCCGCCGTCATGCTGGTGATGGTGGGCCTCTCGCTGGCCGGTGTCAGCGTCTCGTCCATCCTGCTCATCCTTCTCAGCGGTGCGGCAGGCGTGGCTGCATGGCTCATCGGCCGCAGAAAGGAAGGGAAGTAAGATGTTTCTGAAATTATTCCTCACCTTTCTGGAGATCGGTGCCGTCTCCTTCGGCGGCGGCTACGGCATGATCTCCCTCATCCGGGAGAAAGTCCTGCTCAACGGCTGGCTCTCTGAGGCCGAGTTTCTGAGCTTCATCGCGGTGTCGGAGTCCACACCCGGCCCGCTGGCCGTCAACATGGCCACCTTCATCGGCGCGTCGCAGGGCGGGGTGCTGGGGGCGCTCTGCGCCACGCTGGGCGTCGTTCTGCCGTCCTTTTTCATCATCCTGCTCATCGCGGCCCTCATCCACGACCTGCTCAAGTACGCCGGGGTCGAAGCTTTCCTCTCCGGCGTCCGGCCCTGCGTCGTGGCCCTCATCCTCTCCACGGCCCTCACCATGGGGCTGAGCACTCTGCTGGGCATCTCCACTGCCGCTGAAACGCCCTCGCCCGCATGGCGGGGCATTGGCATCCTTGCACTTCTGGCCATCATCCGGCTGGTCTGGCAGAAAGCGAAGGGCAAAGCCCCTTCGCCCATCGGGATGATCCTGCTCTCGGCGGTGCTGGGCGCAGTTTTATACCAATAAAAAAGAACGGCATCTGAGCTTTTCTCCGATGCCGTTCTCTATTTTGCTCTTCTGAAATCCGATTCACAGACCCGGCCATTCTGGGCCAGAACGCGGCGCAGGATCTGCATCACGCCGGAGCTGGTGTTGGGCGGCGCGAGGAAGGGCACCTCCTCCCGGAGGGCAGGCGAGCCGTTCTCTACAAGGAAACCGTATTTTGCCGCCTTCAGCATCTCCGCGTCGTTGAAGGTATCGCCGAAAGCCATCATGCCCTCGGGCGGGACACCCAGACGCTCCCCCAGCCGAAGCAGGGCCGCACCCTAGTGGATGCCGGGGTTCATGATGTCCACCCAGTCTGCACCGGCCACCGCCACCGAGAAGCGCCCGCCCCAGACCGGGCCATAAAGCGCGTCGTAGCCCTTCTGGGCATCCCCCTCAGGGAAGTAGATGGTGAATTTATCCACCTGGGCGGTCACGTCCTCCAGATGGGGGACATATTCCACCTTGGTGTAGAATCTCTTGAAGACCCTGTCGTATGGCCGGAACTGCTCCTCCACATAGGCCGTTTCCAGCCCACAGAGGACGGCGGCGTGGCCCGCGCTCCGGGCCTGCCCGGCCAGCGTGCGCCAGTCGGCGGCGTCCATCTCGGAAAGATACAGGCTCTCGCCCTTCCAGCAGATGGCACCGCCGTTGTCACCCACAAAGATGATGTCGTCCCGCAGGGGCGCGAACATCTCCTCTAAGGTATAGATGGGCCGTCCGCTGGCGGCAGCGAACCGGATGCCCCGCTCCGCCAGCGCGCGGACAGTCTCCGCGAAGTCCGGCGGGAGCTGGCTCTGGCCGTCCAGCAGGGTGGCGTCAAGGTCGGAGGCAATGAGGCGGATCATGTCCATGGGCGCCTCCTTAGCCCACATAGCTGATGTTCACGTCGATCTGTCCGCCGTAGCCGGGGATGCGGGCGGTGCAGGTACCCTGCCACAGATCGCAGGCGATGGGGCTGCCGGCCACATTATAATGTGCGTTCCAGATGCTGTAGCTCTTCAGCTGGTTCAGGTCGATGCGCTTGCGGAACCACAGGGTGGAGGCGTAGACGCCCGGCTTGTAGCCCTGGGCCTTGACTTCCTCGCAGAAGGCGATGGCACACTTGGTGCGGTCCTCGACACCCAGACCATCGGCACGGCCATTCTTGCCGCCGGAAGCTTCGGTGTCAAAGTAGATGGGGTAGTCGAGCTTGCGGCCGTTCAGGACATAGGCGCAGCCCTGCGCTTCTTCCCGGGCCTCGTTCTCGTTGACTGCCTGACTGAAGAAGTAGACGCCCACTTTGAGACCCGCGTTCCGGGCGTTGGTGAAGTGCTGCTCGAACATGGGGTCCAGCACCAGTGCGCCGCTGCCGTAGCCGCGGTAGCCGATGCGGATGATGACGAACTTGACGCCCGCTGTTTTGACCTGCTCCCAGTTGATGTTCGACTGATATTTGGAGACGTCGATGCCGAAGGTGGCGTCCTGCTGGACACCGTTGGCGTCGAAGTAATAGAGCTTGTTGTCGATGGACTGGATGCCCGTGACCGGCTGGTTGGTATACTGGTCATAATAGTAGGTCTTGCCGCCCACGGTGCGCCAGCCGGAATAGACCGGAGCCGGAGCCGGGGTGCTGCTGTCATCGTCTCTTTTCCCGAACAGGAGGTTCCACAGCCAGCTCAGCAGGCCGTTCTCGTCGGTAAGACAGGCAGTATCAATGTTGCTCGCATCCAGCGTACCCGCATCCAGCGCCGCGCGGATCTCTTCCGGCGTCAGCAGGATGGTGCCTTCCTCGGTCTTCACCGGCAGGGTGCTCTGCTCTTCGGAGTTCGTCTCCGGCTCAGCGGGCTGAGACACTGCATCCTGCTCCACCGGGGCGCTCAGGGGGTCTTCGGCGGCCAGTGCCTCGGTCTCCTGCTGTAAGCGGGGGAAGCCGTTCTCCTGTTCCAGCTCGTCGATGCCGCCCATCATGGGGGCAGAAGGAGCCGTTTCCGGGGCCGCAGGCTCTGCGGCAGTTTCCTCTGCGGGTGCAGCCGGAGCCGCCGATGCAGCGGGCTCTTCTTTCACGCTCTGGCTGGGAGCAGACGGCTGCGCGGCAGACGCAGCGGCGCTCTCCGCCTCAGAGGATGCAGAGTCGTTTTTCGGGGTTTCCGTATTATTTTTCTTCGTTTCCTTTTTGGTGCTGTGGGCCGCATCGGTCTCGCCCTCCCACAGCAGAGCCGACGGCTCCACCGTCAGACCCGCAGGCTGGGACGCCAGCAGGGCTGTGGTGCCAAAACCACCCACCGCGATGGCAAGCGCCATCACCGCCGAGGCCACCATCTGGCCCGCCGCACGGCGCGTCTTCTTTTTTGGTGTTCCTGTATCTTTCTGTCTCATTCCGCTTGCTCTGCCTCCAAGCTATATTCTAACGCGGCCTCTCGCCGCCAGAAGTGCTTCAAATGCCATTTATACGTCTATAGTATACACCCAACCCCAAGCTCCCGTCAATGTCCTTCGGTGTCTCGTGCGGGGCGTTTCGTGGAAGTTTTCCACCACAGCCGACGTTCCATGTGGAAAACGAACCAAGCCGCCGTATTATTGCATCCAAAAGAAAAAAAGATGAGTTCCGAACGGGATTTTTGCGTTTTCCTCTTGCTGTCTTGACACGTGTATGGTATTATGATGGTCATGCAGCTTTTGCTGCACTCTGAACGTGTTAAGACGGAAAGGCAGATTCTTTATGTCAAATGTAAAAGATTTCTTAAAACGCAAGGACATCGTCATCACCCCCCAGCGCTACCTCATCGAGGCGCTGGGCGCGATGGCACAGGGCCTGTTCGCCAGCCTGCTCATCGGCACCATCATCAAAACGCTGGGCCAGCAGACCGGGCTTGAGACGCTGGTGGACCTGGGCGGCTACGCCACGGCCATGAGCGGCCCGGCCATGGCTGTGGCGGTGGCCATCGGCTGGGCGCTCCACTGTCCGCCGCTGGTACTGTTCAGCCTCGTGACGGTGGGCTACTCCTCCAACGCCCTCGGCGGCGCAGGCGGCCCTCTGGCCGTCCTCATCATCGCCATTGTGGCCGCTGAGCTGGGCAAAGCCGTCAGCAAGGAGACCCGCGTTGACATCCTCGTCACCCCGCTGGTGACCATCTTTGCCGGCGTCGGCCTCTCGATGCTCATCGCCGCCCCCATCGGCGCAGCCGCAAGCCAGGTGGGCACCCTCATCATGTGGGCCACCGAACAGGCACCCTTCCTCATGGGCATCCTCGTCTCGGTCATCGTGGGCGTCGCCCTGACCCTGCCCATTTCCTCTGCCGCCATCTGTGCGGCCCTCGGCCTGACGGGCCTCGCCGGCGGCGCTGCCGTGGCGGGGGGGTGGCGCCCCCCGGTGGCG
>ERZ859967.1624-NODE-1624-length-10061-cov-1.726564_pt1 | contig 10061 bp, 10 predicted proteins | sample MGYA00510115_ERZ859967 | MGnify/ENA primary metagenome ERZ859967 (study PRJEB30046, sample SAMN00715171) | human gut metagenome | study: EMG produced TPA metagenomics assembly of the A metagenome-wide association study of gut microbiota in type 2...
AATGCCCACTGCTGTAAAGTTCCCTTTAAGTCAGCCATCGTAATGTTCTTATCAATAACCAGACCTTCTACCTGATGGAAGGATGGTGAATGTGTTGCATCTACTTCATCAGCTCTGAATACTCGTCCGGGGGCAATCATACGGATAGGCAGCTTGCCTTTCTCCATCTCATGCACCTGTACGCCTGATGTCTGGGTTCTAAGCAGCATCTCGCCATTTACATAGAAAGTATCCTGTTCGTCCTTGGCAGGATGATCAGCTGGTATGTTCAATGCTTCAAAGTTATAGTAATCCTTCTCTACTTCCGGACCTTCTACGACTTCATACCCCATACCGATGAAGATTCTCTCTACTTCTTCAAGAGCGATCGTATTAGGATGGCGATGTCCTACATTATTCTTCTGTGCCGGAAGTGTAACGTCGATGACTTCTGCCTTCATCTTGGCTTCACGGATCCTGCGCTCCATTCTGGTCTTGGCTTCATCCATAACGCGTTCAATCTCTTCTCTGGCTTCATTCACCATCTGACCTACCTTAGGTCTCTCTTCCGGTGCTACATCCTTCATGCTCTTTAATACTGCTGTCAATTCACCCTTTTTACCAAGGAAATTAACACGTACATCATTGAGTCTGTCAAGGGCATCACTCTCATTAATCTGACGGATTGCTTCCGCTTTAATCTGTTCCAACTTCTCTTTCATTTCCTGTCTCCTTCTTCCATACAATTACCGGGAATCCTGTAAGATATAAAAAATCCCTTATAGCCTAAGCTATAAGGGACGAATATATCGTGGTACCACCCTGTTTCCCATTCTGTGTTTTCACAAAATGGCTCACAAAAAACGTAACGTGTTTCTACGTCTCTGCCTACTGATTGCTTCAACAGAGCTGCTCCGGTGGGAAATTCAATACTATATCTGAACTTAGAGGGCTTACAGCCGGTGACCCTCACTCTCTGGCAGAAAATATAGCTCTACTTTGCACCTTCTATGCATTTCTCATATATTGTCATGATAGACAATTCAGCCAGGAATGTCAAGGGGGAAAATTGCAAAATTAACCTATTAATACCTTTTTCCCTTGAAATGCAAAGCCATAATGTCTTATATTATTTCTCTCTATCCCCAGAGAAAGCAACTCAGTATCATACTTTTTCTCTTCAATTTGATATAATGCTGCATGAACAGTATCTTCCAGTGATTCTTCCTCATCGGTATCCAATACCTTAAATTCCAATACATATGCTGTCTTCTTATGATTCTTTGGAATCAGCATCACGTCATACCGGCCATATCCGCTTTCTCGATTGGAACGAATATCATAGCTTTCTCTCAATTCTACTAACAATCCTAACACGAAGCCATGATAAAACCTCTCCGGTTGTGTCTTGCCAGACGGATGCGTTCCTGTATCAAAATTGCTGAAGGTAGTCAGCGCCACATCATTCATGTAGGCATTCATTGCTTTTAAATCTCCCTGTAGCAAGGCATCAACAAACGCATTATAATTTGATGCTGAACTATCAAACCAGCCCAAAAACATATCGGAAAATATTCCATAAGTCTCCAGATTGGTGATACGTAAATGATACCATGGTTTTCTTAATATTCCATGATACTCTACCTTTTCCACCTTCAAATATCCACTGGCTACCAACAGACTCCATATAGCATCCTTATTGCTGTCAAGCTGGTCAAAAGCAATCTGTTCATCAAAGTTAACGATAATTTCCTTATCCTTCAGCAAATCCTCCATATACATTTTCACTTCTGCTGAAGCAGATTGTATCAGTCTGTTAATCAAACCATTAGAACTGGTCGCTGCCCAATAGGGACTAAAGCGCTTCTTATCCAGATAATTAGTGATTGACCATGGATTGTAGATATCTCTGCTGGAACCAAATGTAAAGCCATCGTACCATTTCTGCACTTCTTCCAATTGATCCATACATCCAAACAATTCCAGTGCTGATGTTACTTCCTCCTGCGTAAATCCAAAGCACGTGCTATATTCATCAGACGTAGTAGTCACTACATTCAGGTTATTCAGATCTGAAAATACCGATTTCTTGGATACCCTGGTAATTCCTGTCATAATGCCGCGTTCCAGATATTGATTGGTTTTAAAAGTAGAATTAAACAAATTTCGAATAAACGCTGTGAATTCATTCCAATAACCATGTGTATAAGCTTCCTGCATAGGTGTATCATATTCATCCAGCAAAACAATAACATTCTTCTTATAATATCTGCTAAGATAAAGACACATCTGGTTAATTGCTGCACAGCATTCCACATCACTCATAGTCATAGTCATAGTCATAGACTGATACATATTCTTCTCGTTATCACTAAGCAGATTTGTCTCCAATAAATATCTGTTCTGTTCATACAGTCCCGCAATTTGAAGCTTTATCTGACTTTTCGCGTCTTCAAGATTATCTGCCTTGATTCCCGCGAAGCTCAAAAATACAGTAGGATATGTTCCCTGAAGCTTTTTGTATTTTTCCTCTTTCCATATCGAAAGATTCTCAAATAAGTCGTCTCTTCCAGCATACTGATTTGAGAAAAAGCAATAAAGCATATTCATATTCAGAGTTTTACCAAAACGCCTCGGTCTGGTAATCAAAGTAATAACATCCCTTGATTCCCACCATTCTTTGATAAATCCTGTTTTGTCCACATAAAAATAATTCTGCCTTCTTCTCTAAGTCTGTCAAATCCCTGATTGCCTATGCTTACTATTGTCTCCATATACTCTCTCCTTGTTTAGATCAACTGCGTATATTATACCATATGAAAAACAATGTAGCATAGCGTTTCTTAATCATTCGATAATTCTTCTATGCATACTCCCTGATAAAAATATCTCAGTATGTCGCTATAGGAATATCCCAGCTGTGCCAGGCATTTTGCTCCATTCTGGGACATTCCAACGCCATGTCCCAGACCGCCTCCATGGATTATGACCTTCGATAACCAGCCCTCTTCACTGATACTCTCCAGATAGAAAAAGGCACTGGGCAGCAGTTCTCCCATAGAATATGCAGAGCCATCCTGTTTTATAAGAATATCTCCCGGTGTTGCCAGTACAGTTCTGATACAATGCTGTGACGAAATCATGATTTGAAAATGTTCTGTATCAATGGCAAGTCTGGTCACCATACCACTGTCAGAACGCCTGGCTGCTGAAATACTTCTTATATCTTTTTCTTTTAAAAGCTGCTCTGGTGATCTGCTCTCAGATTCTATCTGGACTTTATCTGAATCGCTCTCGTACAGATTCCAGACTCTCTGTAAAAAGCTCTGCACATCTATATTTTTTTCATAATTCCATCGAAACCACGGTTCTTCTTTTTCTACGTAATTTTGACTTATATGGTCAATTTTGTTTTGAAAATCTATTGTGTTATATAGCTGTTTGGAATCCTTTATATTCCCTGGTTGATCGGCTATACTCAGTTCTTTTACTACCAGATAATCCTTGCTTTCTCCTTCACGCCAGGTATCATATCCAGAACTGAACCCCCAGGATGTACTATAATAGAAACTCTCTATTAAATCATCATTGCAAGTCATAACCAGTCCCTTCGTCTCATCAACAGCCTGATTCACTGCATCCTGCTCCGATATATTCTGATACACCTGATAGGCAGTACTGTCATCTACATGCGCCTTCCACTCTGGATAGGCATAGGATTGTTTCTGATAAAAGGCATAGGTTCTGGCACTGACTGTCTGAGCCTTCAATGCTTCTAACGGGTAAGAAGAAGGCATTTCACTTGGAACCACACCATATAGGTATTCTTCAACCGGTAATTCATTCACAAGCACCAGTCCCTGTGGAGTACCATAACAGGTCATGCTGCCCCTATAGCTAACTGCCTCACTTCGCCCCACATTCGGGAGTTCAATTCTGCCATCTGCCTTAGGATAGATTGTGACAGAACCCTGTTTCCATTCATTGGATGTGATTGTAAATTCCTCGTCTGGCGAAAGCTCCTGAAGGTTCTGTTTGGTCTCTATGTATGGGTGTGACGAATTGGAGCGGTTTTTATGTTACTGCTCATGTTGTTTATGTTTAATTTGTTTGCCGAATCATTATTGTTTTCTTCGGAATTCTCTGTTCCTTCAATCAACACAGCTTCATCCAGTCCTAAATCACCAATTAGCCGAAGGTAAATATCAACATTCCCTTCCTTGTCCACTTCGATTTTCTGAATTAGGCGCTTCAACTGTGCATTTGTCATTTCATGAACATCTGTGATATCCTCCAGTTGCTTGAATGTGCTGTTCAAAATTGCTTCCAGTTGTTCTCCCTTGGTCAGATGATAAGAGACCATTTTCAGTTCATTCTCCAACCGTTCAATCTCTTTTCGCATCCCACCGATTTTCTCATTCAATTCCTCTCTGGAAATCAAATCATCGGTATACATGTCCATGTATTTTTCACGAGATTTGCGAAGCCTGTTCAATTCTGTACTTAGCTGCTTTTCGTACTCAATATTTTCATCCTTTGCTTTGTATACTCGCTGAAATTCTTTAATCACATAATTGATTACTTTTTTCTTCTTACTAAGAATCTCCTGAAAATACTCCTGCAGCGCCTGAATCAGTTCTTCCTCATCTACCGTCACTGCATTCAGGCAGCTATCTGCCCCTTTCCCGTTATGCCCGGAACACACCCAGCGCACATAGGTATTCTTGTATTGGCGAACCGTTCTGCGAAAAGACCAACCACACTCCTTGCATTTAATCAATGTAGAGAATAAATATTTGTTACTCTGTCGCTCATGAGTAATTTTGAAGGAATCATGACGACCTTTTAAAATATCCTGTGCTTTATCAAAGACTTCATCCTCAATAATCCGGAGTTCCGGTCGAATCGTGACAAGCCATTCTGATTCATCCTTTTCTTTTCTCTGACCGGTCAGAAAATCTGCAATCTCTTCTTTGCCGTTGATAATCTTTCCCGTGTATATCTCGTTGGTCAGAATTCGGCAAACCGAGTTCTGGCTCCAGTTGTTGCCACGCTTGGTCTTGATGCCTCGTTCATTGAGCATATTTGCAATCTTCGATCCGCCATATCCTTCCTCTGTGTACCACTGAAAAATCTGACGAATTGCTTTTGCCTCGTTCTCATTGATAGAAAGGTTAAAATAGTCACCAATCGTCTTATCATAGCCAAAAACGATGTTCGGAACACGACCTTTTTCCGCATTCATCTTCTTACCAAATTTAATTCGTTTAGAAGTATTGGCACTTTCCTCCTGGGCTAATGCACCGAAGATTGTTAGAACGAATTCGCTGTTACCCATACTGGTCATGTTGGCAGTCAGGAACTGTGTTTCGATACCAAGAGATTTCAGTTTGCGGACACTTTGTAGTAAATCAACGGTATTTCTGGCAAAACGAGAAATATCCTTAACTACAACCATATCAAATAAGCCTTTTTCGGCATCTGCAAGCATACGCTGAAATTCCTTACGATTTTTGATTTTGGTTCCGGAAATACCTTCGTCTGCATATAATTTAATAAGGTTGTCCCCGGTGCGCTTTGTGTACTCTAAAAAGAATTCTTTCTGGGTCTCAAGGCTATTAAGCTGGTCGGATTTATCTGTGGATACTCGGCAGTATGCGGCAATGTTCATGTTTAACCACCTTTCTGTTATTGTTGTCAGGTTCTGTTACATCTATATCGTAAAAAGTTATAAGAAAACGTAGATATACATTAATTTATCTACGTTTATCAAAACTATATTTTAAGAAATACGATACTATATATGCTTTTGCAAACCTTCAAAATCTCTGTTTCACTTTTCCCTTTCATAGCTTCATAGAATTGCTCCACAATCAAATTATTAAATTCATATTGTGGCATCTTTCCATCATTATCAATAATACCTTTAATAAATTCAAAAAGTTTTCGGGTTCTATATTGTGGATCATTTAAACGAAATCTTTTAATATGTAAATCAATAAACTTTATTTCTCCAACAGAATAAGCATGAAAATTCGAAGCCGCTTGAAATTTCATATTCAAAATATCATATTGAAGAGCTAGCGGTTCTCCTGAATCTATCCCTCTCACTCCCATTGGTTGAAGAATAATCTGGCCTCCCGGTAGTTCATTATATTGTAATCGTAATTCTTTTAAAGCCTTACAAGGAACTGTACATTGCTTTCTTTTTTCCTCAGAACACCGACTTTTACTTTCAAATTCTCTAATAATCTCGACCGATAATTTACGTTTCTGTTCTCCTGTTTTTTTGAATACCTGATTACATTTCGGGCAAGTCATTCCAATATTTGGTATACATTCAATGAGATTTTTCGAATTAGCTTTTTCAATGGCATGTTCTAAATTACCAAAATTTTTTTCATCCACTAACACTCTAGAGTAACAATACATACAATATCCATGAGAACTTTTCAACAACACCTTATTTAAATTTAGCTTCTCTTTAGTATTTTTATACCCATATTTTATCCACTTCTTATACTCAGGATGAAATATGGGTAGTTCCATAAACATATTATAGTTCATATACTCACCACTCTTGTATCTGGTTTAAGATTAACTTCTGCGATGCAGACAAATTTTCGCCTTTTAACTTAATTAAACAAGTTTCGTCTTTTTTACCCCATGCATTATTAATTCTATTATTCAATAACTTCCTCAGAGTTCTTTCAATTTCATTTTCTACTTGGGGTTCACTTCCAAATAATCTATCGAACACGATTTGAACCTCCGATACAGAAGAATAATCATCAATATCCATTACTTCATACTCGTTGTCTAATACTATCAAATTAGCATTCGTTGTATGTGCCACCAAATCGCACGAATGCGTTGTTACAACCCATTTTGCCCATAAAAACTCTTGTTTTAAAAATTCCAAAATCAATGCAGCATATTTGGGAGATAAAAACTCATCTATTTCATCTATAACAACCCAAGCTTCTTCCTTAAATTTTCCTGTATCTTGATAAAATAATAACTCCAATAAAATACGGATAAGTGCTTGATATCCACTAGACAATAGCCCTCTTCCATTTTCGAATTCAACTTTTCCTAATGAATCTCCATATATTACATTAAATCGGTCTCCTGTAAGCTTAAAAAATAAATTTTGTACTTCCATTTCATAAATTGGATATATCATTTCTATACATTCTGTTAACGTTCCAAAACAGTTAAATGAATCTTTCAAGTTAAAAAAGTCATCCTCTAATCTTGTTTGAAGAATTGATGAATTATATTTGACTCCTTTATTTGTCATCGGAACTTTTTTTACATCAAACCCTCGATTAACCGCATCAATAAAATATATAGTATCACTTTTTCCAATTTTTGTGATAAAATTCTTCAGTAATAACGACTTTCCACTAGAATTGTCACCTATAACAACACAATTTTTATGCGGCAATTTTTCCAATCTAATTTTACTTGTTACTTCATCTATCTGATCCATTCCAAATTTCATAAACGACCTTCCACCTCTCATTCATACTCTTCATTTGTACCGTTCCCTGTCTTGCGCAAGAAATATATTGCTTACTATTCAAGACGTCATTATATATTTTACTCGTAATTGGTTTATTTAAACCTAATTTATCATACACAACAAAAAAACTTTCAAATAACGTTACTTTTGATGCTTGTTTAATAGTGACCTGAAATAGTTCCAAAAATGAAGCTATGCTTCTTTCATATTCATCTATCTGTTTTTTAGTAAAACTCATCGCTTTTTCCGAAAACTGATCAAGTAGCTTAACATATGAACTATTATATCCTTCTACACTAAAATCAAAATTAACCAGACTTTCTTTTACTCTAACAAAATATTTTAAGGCACAAAGACGAAGTAATGCTTCTAAATCCTTTTCTTTAGCATCCTCTCTTCCCCATACATCTCTCCAAAGCTGATTATTCCTATTAAAGTTTTGAAGCATATCATAAAATGGACACGCATAAATTCCATTTCTTTGTTCCTGTTGTGACAACAGTGATCCACCACGATTTAAATTTGCAAAAATTTGTCGTAACACATCCGGTTTTTGAGTTACATCGTCTATTTTTATTTCTATCACAGTTATGGGAGTATAATCTATTCTTCTTTTCAATTCAATTGGCAACGAAGCATAGTCAACATTTATCCGTTCCATATTTTCTCCATTTAAACAGATATGAAGTTCCTCTAATTCAAATTGACTAATCAATGCGTCTTTAAAGTTCTCATTTTCCACCTTTAATTCAGAAAAATTTATACAGCTATTCTTTTTTTTATTCAGATAATAACCAATATAATAAAAAAACAAACTCATTACGCGCTGTTGACCGTCTAATATTTCCAATTGATTGTCTTCATTTCTACATGTATATATTGGTGGAATTGGCAAGCCACAAATCAATGATTCAATCAAAGAAACCACTTGTTCTTTACTCCAACGATATTTTCTTTGATATTTAGGTATAATATATAAATTTTCATTTACACTCTCTACCAATGTACGAAATCCTACATCCGTTTTATATTGTTGAATACTTATTTTCTTCAATGTGCTAAATAAATCCTTATTTATCATATTCATCACCCTTCATTTCACATAGTATACTAAGCTATTCTCATTATACAAACCCCAAAATAAAAATATCTATTTCTATTCTAACTATTTATTTTCAATAACACAAGCATTAATTCAATTCTTAAAGTATTAATAGTAAATATATTTACAAGTACATAACCAGCCTAATCGTAATCTATTTACACACCATCTACTGTTCCACTTTACCTTTATATCTTTCTGTTATCTATTTTGTCCTTTTCTGCTATATTTTTCCATCCTCCGAAATTTTAACCCTATGTTTTCAGGTAATTGTATTAATTTCCTTAAAGTTATCCAATACCCTAAGCAAGGAAATGGCACCATACTTGCCAACCAAATAGTTTTTCTCATAACTTTCGTACTTACAAATACACACTCCATCCTCGTCCGTAAAATCAACAAGTAACTGTAATGTTGATACACCTCTGTCATTCTCCTCAATATGCCAGACTTCATTTCAATGCAGCAATCAATTTGAGAGTTTTCAAATATCATGCCTTATAATAAATGAGGTAATTTCATAATTCAAATTCAATCCTTTTGGATAACTTTTGAGAAAAAAAGGGCGCACTTCACCAATTCTTCTCTGATTGATATCAATTGTGGATATCTGAATTATGACACCTCCATTTCGTATGTTATTTTATTTATGCTACATTGGATTTTTCCTTGCTGGCTGCATCTGATAGCCTTGATGCAATAAGGGCAATACAAGATAAATCCATAAAGACTTTGGTCCTTGCCATTTTTGCAACCCGGATGTTATCAAGGTTGTAATTATCCTTTAAATCCCCGAACGTACGCTCTACGCTGGTTCGTTGGTTATATAGTTTTTCAAATGCTTTTGTTTCTCTGAATGGTGCAGTAACAAACCTTGGATTATCTTTGATTTTTACTTTACCAACATATCCACTTGATGAGGAACTGCACCACGAGGAATCCATCGGGCAATCGCATTTGCCACATGCATGTGGACATAGAATCCTGATTGTTCCATTATCATTGCCACCATAAACATAGGCATAATTTGTCATAAAATATTGTGCAAAAATATAAAAAAGCCACCTTTAACGGTACAACCCGCTAAAAGTGGCAGCTTTTTATACTACTTCATAAGCTTAAATGCACTGACTAATTCTTTTAATCTGTCCGCCTGTGAAGCAAGTTCCTCACTACTTGCAGAGCTTTCCTCAGCCATAGCTGTATTCTCTTCTACTACAGCTGCTATCTGGCTTGCAGCTTCTGATACCTGCTTTAATGATTCAGCCTGCTGTTCTGAAGCAACTGAAATCTGCTCAATATTCTCGACAAGTTCTTTAGTCTTATCAACTGACTCCATAAGCTTAGCAGCTGCATCATCAACCATTCCCTTGCCTTCTTCAACTGCATTAATTCATCCCATTGACTCCGGGCCACGTCCTCTCCCCGCATGATCAGCGTGTCGATAGCATG
>ERZ859967.1631-NODE-1631-length-10034-cov-1.494639_pt1 | contig 10034 bp, 7 predicted proteins | sample MGYA00510115_ERZ859967 | MGnify/ENA primary metagenome ERZ859967 (study PRJEB30046, sample SAMN00715171) | human gut metagenome | study: EMG produced TPA metagenomics assembly of the A metagenome-wide association study of gut microbiota in type 2...
GGGCAAGTACGACGGAGAGCGCTTTGACTGCGGCTCCAAACAAGGCTTCCTGAACGCAACCGTTCACTACGCCCGTAAAGAAGGCTACAGAATTATTTAGATCTGACCTTATTGAGGAGTTTGGTTGTGCTGCGGTCGTAGTCAAAAGCGACCGTCACAACTTTTCCGCCGTATGAGTGAACGATCTCGGCTTCAGGAAGCTGAGAGATCTCATAATCTCCGCCCTTGACGTAAATGTCGGGGCGGACTTTTTTTACAACTTCCAGCGGAACCTTATCTTTGAAAATCACAACACAGGCAGTACTTTCCAATGCGGCAAGGACAGCGGCTCTGTCGTTTTCGGAATTAATCGGACGGTCCGGTCCTTTGCCGAGCATCCGCACGGATTCGTCACTGTTGACGGCGACGACCAAGCTGGCACCTAGAGAAGCGGCTTGTGCCAGGTAAGTCACATGACCGCGGTGCAGGATGTCAAAGACGCCGTTCGTCAGTACGATCGGATGCGGGAGCTTGCTTACGAATTCTTCGAGCTCTTCGAAGGGAACAATCTTTTTCTCGAAAGAAGGAGGAGGAAGATGCTGACTCATAGTAATTTAGCGGCGGCGAGAAGGTCTTTCGCTTGTAAGTGCGGAACGGTGCACTCGGTTAAAGGTTTTGTGCCGTCAGACTGAACTAAAACAGCCTCGGAGAGACCGGCGGCTTTGGCGGCTTGTATGTCGGAAGGTTTATCACCGATGAGAACGCTTTGCGTCAGGTCAATATTGAGATCCTGCGCGGCTTGAAACAGCATTCCGGGGTTGGGTTTTCGACAATCGCAGTCTTTCAGGTAAGGAGCAAAAGCATGCGTCGGATGGTGAGGGCAAAAATACACGGCCGAGAGCGGAGCGTTGTGCCGCTCGAAAACACCGGCAAGCCAAAAGCTCAGCTCGCGAAAGTCTTCAATGCTGTATTTGCCGCGTCCGATGCCGCTCTGGTTTGTCACGATAACCGGCTGATAGCCTTTTCGGACAAGCTCGGCAGCGCCCTCAAGCGCGCCGGGAATGAAATGGAAATTTTCCCGCCTGTGGACATAGGCGTAGTCGACATTGATGACGCCGTCTCGATCCAGAAACGCGGCTTTTACCGCGCTGCTGAACCGGGGTGTGAAGGTAAAGCAAAATCTCATGCGAATTTTTTAAGAAGTTCAAGCATGTAGAGGCGGGTACCTTCCTGGACGCTCTTAAACTTAACTTCGCATCCGGCTTTTCTGAGCTCGGTGAGGTCCGCCTGTGTATAGGCTTGATACTTGCCGACCAATGCTTCGGGGAACGGAATGTATTCGATGAAGCCCTGATTGACAGCCTCGGTAAGCGACAAGGCGGCTTTGCCTTCCTGTTCACGCAGTGTATTAACAACGGTCAGCGCGACGTCATTAAACTGCTGAGCCTTTCCGGTGCCGCAATTGTAGATACCGGAAACGGACTTATCTAAGCAGAAGAAGTTCACGTCGACGACATCGTCCACGTAAACGAAGTCACGCATCTGGGCGCCGTTTGTATAACCTAAGCAGCCCTCGAAAAGTTTGACCTTTCCGTCCTTACGGAACTGGTGGAACTGGTGGTATGCCACGGAAGCCATGCGGCCTTTGTGCTGTTCATGCGGACCGTAAACATTGAAGTAGCGAAGTCCGGCGACAGGAGCTGTAAGACCCTTTTGCATTTCTTTACGCAGAACCTGATCGAACAGATATTTGGAATAACCGTAAACGTTCAAAGGTTTTTCGTAGCGAATGTCTTCTTTAAAGACATTGGAAGCGCCGTAAGTTGCGGCTGATGAAGCATAGATGAAGGGGATCTTTTCTTCCTGGCACCAGCGGAAAAGCTCGAGCGTATAGCGGTAGTTGTTTTCCATCATGTAGTGACCGTTGTGCTCCATGGTGTCGGAGCAGGCGCCTTCGTGGAAAATGGCTTCGGGCTTTGCGATCTTGCGGGCTTTAACTTTTTCAATGAAGTCGACCTTGTCGAAATAATCGATGATGTGGTGGTCGGCCAGATTGACAAACTTGTCTGCCTGAGTGAGGTTGTCGACAGCGATGACATCATTGCAGCCTCTGTTGTTGAGACCCTTGACGATATTGGCGCCGATAAAGCCGGCAGCACCGGTAACAATAAAGCTCATTCCTAGTTCCTCAAGTTAAAGCGTATTAAAGAGTTCTTCCGGGGTAACAGTTGCGGTACCGAGTTTGCCGACGACGATGCCGCCGGCCTGGTTGGCGATGTAAACGGCAGTGTGCCAGTCGCAGCCGGCCGAGAGCATCACACCGAGTACGGAAATGACCGTATCGCCGGCGCCGGACACATCGTAGACCTCACGGGCGTGCGCGGGGACGGTCCAAGCACCGTCGTCATCAAATAAGGTCATGCCTTCTTCGCTTCGCGTCAGAAGGATTTTCTCCAAATTTAATTCTTTTCGCAGGTTTTGTGCGCGGTTGAAAAGGTCGGCTTCACTGTTCCATTTTCCGACAACTTGGGCCAATTCGTTGCGGTTAGGCGTGATCACCGTGGCGTCTTTATATCGGGAGTAGTCGTCTCCCTTCGGATCGATCAGGATCGGACGGCCGAAAGTGCGGCTCTCTTGGATCATATTTTCGATGCGGTCCAAACCGCCCTTGCCGTAATCGGAAAGAATGACGACATCATGATCAGGCAGCAGAGAGGTGAAGCGGTGAGAGTGCTGATCAAGGACTGTTCCTGCGACGGAGGATTCAAAATCGGTTCTCAGCATCTGCTGGTTGCGCGCAAGAATACGAAGTTTGAGCGTCGTAGTGAAATTTTCAGCGCGGTAAAGGCACGGACGAACTTTGGATGCCTCAAGGAGGTCCATGATTTTGGTGCCGGCTTCGTCATCGCCGATGATCGCAAGCAGAGAAGTACGGGCTTCTAAGCTGGCTGAGTTGCGAGCCACGTTGGCTGCGCCTCCGAGACGGTCTTCTGTACGGGTTACCTTAACGACGGGAACGGGCGCTTCCGGAGAAATGCGGGAAGCATCGCCGAACCAGTATCGATCCAGCATCGCATCCCCGACAACAAGAACAGAGGCGTTGCGAATGGCCTCCATGGAGGGTTTGAGAATGTTCATTTTAAAGACCCAATTGAATGTTCTCCAAATTTTACCGCCATCATTTTGCGGTAGTTCATCGGACGCTAAAGCCGTTAAAATCGGTAACTATTCTTTCTTTGGATGAAAACGATGGCTGAAACGATTTCCCGTTCAATTTTTAAGGCTTATGACATTCGCGGAATAGTTGATAAGACACTGACCGAAGAGGTCTGCGAAAAAGTCGGCATGGCACTGGGCACACTGGCCCAAAAGAAAAATGTTTCTCACATCTGTGTGGGCAGAGACGGTCGTCTGAGCGGTCCTCGTCTGCAGGCTGCTTTAATGAAAGGCATCCGTAAGGCCGGAGTCGGCGTTTATGACATCGGTGCGGTTCCGACCCCGGTGCTCTATTTCAGTACGGTCTACCTTAAAACAGGAAGCGGCGTTGCCGTCACCGGAAGCCACAATCCTCCTGACTACAACGGTTTGAAGATGATGCTTGCGGATGAGACGCTCTACGGCCCGGCCATTCAGCACATTTACGAGATGATCGTTAACAACGAACTCTACACCGCTGAAAAAGAAGGGCCTTATGAACAGGTTGATGTCGTACCTGCTTATATGGAAAAGATTCTTTCCGACGTCAAACTTTCCCGACCGATTAAGGCAGTTGTCGATGCGGGCAACGGTATTGCCGGCCCCTTGGCGGTTGACCTGCTGACTCGTCTTGGCGTCGAAGTACAAGGTTTGTTTACGAATGTGGACGGACACTTCCCGAATCATCATCCGGATCCCTCCAAACTGGAAAATTTGGAAGACATAAAGGAAGCTCTGCGTGAAGGCGATGCCGAAATCGGTATTGCCTATGACGGCGACGGTGACCGCTTGGGTGTTGTGACTAAGGACGGTGAAGTCATTTTCCCGGACCGTCAGGCAATGCTCTTTGCCGGAGACATTCTTGCCCATAAACCCGGCGCAGTTATCGTTCATGACGTCAAATGCACGCGCAATATTCGTCCGTATGTCGAGTCCCGCGGCGGCGTTTGCGTGATGTCGCGAACAGGTCACTCGCTGATTAAGGCGAAGATGAAAGAAGTCAATGCCGACTTTGCCGGAGAAATGAGCGGCCACATTTTCTTCCATGACCGCTGGCCCGGCTTTGACGACGGTGTCTACGCGTCCACCCGCTTGTTGGAAATTTTGACCCGAAGCGCCGATGCGAATGTTCCTCTCAAAGCACTCCCGAATGCAGTCTCGACTCCTGAACTGCAGATTCCGACCGAAGAAGGAGAAAACGTCAAACTGGTCGAGCGTTTGAAGGAAAATGCCAAGTTTGAGGATGCTCAGGACATTATTACGATTGACGGTATTCGTGTTGAATGGAAGGACGGTTTTGCTCTGGCTCGTCCATCCAACACCACACCCGTAGTTGTTCTGCGTTTTGAGGCAGACACGCCTGAAGCCTTGGCCCGTATCCAGAATCGCTTCAAAGAAGAGATTTTGAAAGTCGCACCTGAAGCAAAACTTCCGTTCTAATTTGCAGCGAATGCGAATATTGATCGTTAAAACGACTTCGATGGGGGACGTCGTCCATGCCGTCCCCGTCGTCGAGGATATCAAACGTTTTATTTCCGATGCCGAAATTGACTGGTTGGTCGAAGATTCGTTTGCCGATATTCCCAGGCATGTCGCGGGCGTTTCCGAGGTTATCGAGTGCTCGGTAAGAAAATGGAAAAAACGGATTTTTGAAAAGTCGACACGAGATCAGATCAAGGCTCTTCGCGAGAAGCTTCGCGGCAAACACTACGATTTAGTCATTGATCTTCAAGGACTGATTAAAAGCGCGGTCTTGGCTTCATGGACAAATGCGCCTGTGGCCGGATACGATCGCCGTTCGGGGAAGGAGCCTTTGGCTACGATTCTTTATTCCGTTAAGTCCTCGGTCGGTCGGCAGAAATCCGCGGTTGACCGCTGTCGTGAACTGGCGGCTAAAAGTCTGGGCTACGATCTCGGTTCAACAAAACCTCAATTTAACTTTAAGTTTGAAGGTTCTTCGGAATCTGCAGGCAGCGTTTTCTTTTTCTGCAATACCAGCCGCGAGACGAAACTTTGGCCTGAAGAAAAATGGATTGAACTCGGAGGCGAACTCATTCGCCGAGGCAAGAAGATCGTGCTCCTCTGGGGCTCTCCGGAAGAAAAAGAGCGAGTTCTGCGCATTCAGGCAAGACTCGGCGCAGCTGCCGAGGTTCCCGAGCGTATGCTGATCGGACAGCTGATGGAAAAGATTTCCTCTGCTGACGCCGTGATCGGTTTGGACACCGGTATGACGCATCTGTCCGCAGCAATGGGGCGGCCGACCGTCGGGATCTTTCGTGACTACCCGATTGAACTGGTTCCGCTGGTCGGAGAGGGCAAAAAGAAAGCTCTCGGCGGAGTAGGATGCTGTCCTCAAGTACAGGAAGTGCTTAGCGCTTATGAAAAGGTAATTGAATGATTCTTCCCCGTCCGATTTACAGTGGTTTGCTTTACGCCGCGGCGCCGGCAGCCATGCTCTATTTGTATAAGCGTTCGCGAAAACAGCCGCAGTACCTGGAGCATTGGTCCGAGCGATTCGGGACGGCTCACTATCCGCCGCGAACTAAAGGAAGAACCCGGATTTGGATACATGCGGTTTCCGTCGGAGAGACCCGAGCCACATTTTCTTTGGTCGAGTCGATCCTTAAACGCTGGCCCAACACCGAAATTCTTTATACGCATATGACGCCGACGGGGCGTGAGGTCGGGGCTAAATTCGCCCAGAAATTCGGAAACCGAATTGCTCAGTGTTATTTGCCTTACGACACGCCGAGGGCAGTCAAAAAGTTTTTGAAAGCTACTCAGCCGGACCTCTGCCTGCTGATGGAGACGGAAGTCTGGCCGAACCTCACGTACTTCACCAAGAAGTTGGGGATCCCGACCGTCTTGGTCAACGGGCGCCTCTCTGAAAAATCCTTTAAGCAAGGCCAAAAAGCCGGTTCGCTGATCAAGGATGCTTTCGGACGTCTGACGATGGCGCTGGCGCAATATGAAGAAGACGCCGAGCGTCTTAAGGCGGCCGGTGCTCACGATGTGAAGGTTCTAGGCAACTTGAAATTTGATTTCACGCCCAACGCGATTCAGCTGAGGACGGGTCGGGAAATTTTGAAGTATGCCGAACGAGACATCATCGGCCTGGCCAGTTCCCGAGAAGGCGAAGAACAGAAATTCTTGGAAGCGCTGAAGAAAGCGCAGGCTGCTGGCGTTCTAGAGGACCGTCTGATTCTGATTGTTCCGCGTCATCCGCAGCGATTCGAAGAAGTTGCCAAACTTATCGAAAAGAGCGGTTTTACTTACATCAAGCGCTCGCAAATCCGAGATTGGAAGACTGTGCTGTCCAAGCAGGGTCCTCAGATTGTCTTTGGTGACAGTATGGGCGAGATGGGCTTTTACTATGCACTTTCTTCGCTTGTCATCATGGGCGGCAGTTTCGAGAATTACGGCTGTCAAAGTGTGATTGAGCCTTGCGCTATCGGGCTTCCCGTGATTGTGGGTCCGAGCATCTTTAATTTTGACTTTATTGTGAAAAAGGCTGAGTCCGAGGGAGCTCTGCTTCGTGCTGCCGATTTCACGGAGGCTTTGCGAATTGCCGACGAAGTGCTTAGCGATCCTGCAAAACGAGCCGAGATCGGAGAAAAAGCCGCGAAGTTTGCGCAGGAGCAGCGCGGAGCTACCGAGCGGACAATCCAAGTTATCGATATGTTGTTGAAAGGTGATACGAATGCAAATCAAGCATCCTAATGTACTTTCCATTGCCGGCATTGACCCTTCGGGCGGCGCCGGTCTCCTGGCAGACGTCAAAACGATTAGTTCGTTGGGCGGATATGCAACGGGTGTCGTGACCGCTGCAACCGCACAGAATACGCAAGGCGTTTTCGGCGTGATTCCCATTCCGACAGATTTTGTCAAAAAGCAGATTGATGTTCTTTTCGAGGACGTTCGTATTGATTCCGTCAAAATCGGAATGCTGTTTGACTCAAACCTTATTAAAGGTGTTGCAGAGCGTTTGCGTTATTGGAATCCTCGCTACATTGTTCTGGACCCCGTCATGGTCGCCAAGAGCGGAGATGCACTGCTTACGGACGACGCTGTGGCCACTCTGCGCGATGAACTTCTGCCGTTAGCTACCGTCATAACTCCTAATTTGCCTGAAGCAGCTCGATTGCTTGAGACCGTTGATATTACCGACGATGAGCAGATGGAAGCGGCGGCTAATGACCTTTGGAAACTCAAAGGCTGTCACGGCTGGGTCTATCTCAAGGGCGGCCACATGGAAGGAGTGGATTACTCGGAAGACCTGCTTTATGACGGACGCCACATGATCCGTTACCGCGCCGAAAGAACAATGACAAAGAACACGCACGGCACCGGCTGTGCGCTGTCTTCGGCGCTGGCAACTCTTTTGCCGTCTTCAACGGATATTCCCATGGCAGCCAGAGAAGCCAAGCGCTACATCACACAGGCCATCATCCACGCCGATGAGCTTCAAATCGGAAAAGGACACGGTCCGGTGCATCATTTCTACGCTCAGTGGTATTAATTTACAAACTATTACACCTGTTTATGGGTAGATGAACTTGCACAGATTGAAATAGCTGTGTAATATTCAACTTCCCTGATGACTTGATCGTCAGATGGCGAATTAGCTCAGTCGGTTAGAGCAGAGGAATCATAATCCTTGTGTCCGCGGTTCGAGTCCGTGATTCGCCACCAAGATTCAGCCCGGCAGCTCTTAAAGCTTCCGGGCATTTTCATTTGTGGGCTTAGAAATTGTGCCCGATGAAGTCTTTGTTCTGAAGAGCTAGATGTGAAAACTTATGCCATAGGCGATGTCCACGGGTGTTTTGATACCCTGGAGAAGCTTCTCCAACAGATTCCGAACGAAAGCCGTTTGATTTTTATCGGCGATATCATCAATCGCGGTCCGAAATCTCTCGAGACTATCCGCACCGTCATGCGTATGGGAGATCGCGCCGAGTGCCTGCTCGGCAATCACGAACTCCACCTTTTGGCCGTTTATGCGGGCCAAAGAGCGATGTCTCCGGAAGATACGATTTCTGAAATTCTCAACGCTCCGGACTGCGATGACATCATTCAGTGGCTGAGAAATCGTCCCTTAGCTTTGGTTGATCATGGATTTTTATGCGTCCATGCCGCAACTCATTGGTCTTGGTCTGTCGAAGAAACACTGAAGCAGGCTTCCAGGGTCGAAAAATTTATTCGTTCTGACAAAGGGCTAAGCCAGATCGGGGAGCTTTTCGGCAAGTTCGGGTCTTCGCGGCAAAGACCGATTGCGCGCCGTCGTCAACGTGCTGACGCGTACTCGTTATCTCAATGCCGACGGTACGATGGATTTCAAACAGAAACTTTCTCCTGCCGATACGCCTGTTGAATACATTCCTTGGTTTAAGTTTCCGGGCCGCAAAACGGCTAAGACGCCTGTTGCTTTCGGGCACTGGTCCACACTAGGTCCCGTGAATGACGTTTCCAATGTTTTCCCACTGGACACCGCCTGTCTTTGGGGCGGCGCTCTGACAGCTCGACGTTTAGGACGTCATCGCGAAACATTCAGTGTAAAAGCACCGATTTACTGTATTCCCGGAGAAAAACGAAATCTTTAATTTCGGGAAAAGCGTTCCCGCTTGTGGGAATGCAGTTCTTTTTTGAGTGACTTTCAGTTTTTGAAAGTTTGTATTAACCGCCACCGGACATAAACCGTGAACGCGAAAAAAATTTACTTGAAGACTTTTGGCTGCCAGATGAATGAATATGATTCCGGCAAGATCGCAGATATTGCTAAGGCAGCTGCCGGTTACGAAGTAACCGACGACATTAACGATGCCGATTTAGTTGTTTTTAATACATGCTCTATTCGAGAAAAGGCTCAGGAAAAAGTATTTTCCGACCTCGGACGAGTCAGAGAACTGAAAAAGACAAAGCCGAATCTTAAGATTGCCGTGGGCGGCTGCGTTGCTAGTCAGGAAGGCGGCAACATCGTCCGCCGTGCTCCTTACGTCGATGTGGTTTTCGGGCCGCAGACTCTTCATCGCCTGCCGGAGCTCCTGGAAAAAAATGAAAAAGAGCACCGTCCGCAGGTCGATATCAGTTTCCCGGAAATCGAAAAGTTTGATCATCTGCCGACTCCGCACGCCGATGCGGCCACAGCGTTTGTTTCCATTATGGAAGGCTGCAGCAAGTACTGCTCCTACTGTGTCGTGCCTTATACGCGCGGAGAAGAGTTTTCCCGTCCTGTGGAAGATGTCCTTGTCGAAATTGCCCAGCTTGCCGCTCAGGGCGTAAAAGAAGTCACTTTGCTGGGGCAGAACGTCAACGCCTACCGCGGCGAAGGCCCGGACGGCGAAATCGTTGACTTTGCCCTGCTGCTTGAATATGTGGCAGAAATCGACGGTATCGAGAGAATCCGCTATACAACGTCCCATCCGAAAGAATTTACCAACCGTCTGATTGAGGCTTACCGCAAGATTCCGATCCTGGCTAATCACGTACACTTGCCGGTTCAAGCCGGCAGCGATCGTGTCTTGGCCGGTATGAAACGCGGTTACACAATCCTTGAGTACAAGTCCATCATTCGCAAGCTTCGTGCGATTCGTCCGGATATCAGCATCGCGACAGACTTTATCGTCGGATTCCCGAATGAAACGGAAGAAGACTTTGAAAAAACGATGAATCTCATCAAAGAGATTAAGTTTGACGCCAGTTTCTCTTTTATCTATTCCAAACGCCCGGGTACTCCTGCAGCGGAACTGCCCGACGACACGCCGCAGTCTGTCAAACTTGAAAGACTTCAGAGACTTCAAGCATTGAATACTCAGCATGCTCAGGAAATTTCGCAGTCGATGGTCGGAAGCGTTCAGCGCTAA
>ERZ859967.1637-NODE-1637-length-10001-cov-3.818017_pt1 | contig 10001 bp, 9 predicted proteins | sample MGYA00510115_ERZ859967 | MGnify/ENA primary metagenome ERZ859967 (study PRJEB30046, sample SAMN00715171) | human gut metagenome | study: EMG produced TPA metagenomics assembly of the A metagenome-wide association study of gut microbiota in type 2...
CGGCCCGCTTTGGGGGCGGGCGCCGGCTGCCGCCGCGACGCTGCGGCTCGAATAGACCGCGTCGCTCAAATTGACGGTCATCGTCTGCGGATTGAAGTGGTCGGTCAGTTGTCCGCTGACGTGGGTGATCTTCACATTGTGGATCTTGTTGTCGCGCAACATCTTTTCGGCGACTTCCGCACCGGTGAGTCCGCCGGGGAAAGGCACTTCGGAGTATTTTTTGAAGACGTGTTGCAGGCGGGCCTGCACGATGTAGCCGATTACGCCGATCACGATAATCAGCACGAACATGCCCATCGTGGCGGCGTCGTACCGCGACGCTACGGGCTCCGTGGTGTAATAACCGCTTTGGAGCAGGTTGAAAATCAGCAGCATAATTTTTCAATTTCAGTGTCTGCGCTTCGATTTTTCCCGGACATATTCGGCCCCGGATTTCGAAGACGGACAGGGTTGTTATTTCGTATTCCGGCAGGTGTAGTATGCACCGGCCTGTTGAGCCGGCATCAGTACTATATCATTAACGTTCATGTGGGCCGGTAATTGTACGATCCAGGCGATCGTTTCCGCAATATCCGCGCCGGTCAAAGGTTCGACGCCGGTATAGGTCTTGTCGGCTCGCTCTTGATCGCCGTGGAAACGCACCAGCGAAAATTCGGTTTCGACCATGCCCGGACGGATCTCCGTGACCTTGATGCGGTGGCTCAGCAGGTCGGCACGCATGGCTTGCGAAATGGCGTGTACGGCGTGTTTCGACGCGCAATATACGGCGCCGTTTTCGTAAGGCTCGGTTCCGGCGATCGATCCGATGTTGATTACGTGTCCCCCGCCTGCGGCGATCATTTTGGGTGTGATGATGCGGGTGACGTAGAGCAGTCCCTTGACGTTCGTGTCGATCATGGCGTCCCAGTCGGCCGTGGAGCCCTGGTCGATGTGTTCGAGTCCGGCGGCCAGCCCGGCGTTGTTGAGCAGCAGATCGACCCGATCGAGCGGTTCGAGGTGTTTTCTGCATTCGGCTTCGCTGCGTACGTCGAAACAGAGCGTGCGGCAACTGCCGCCCTGCGCTTCGATGGCAGATTTGAGCGCTGCCAGCCGTTCGGCGCGGCGCCCTGTGGCGATGATGTCGTATCCGAGGGCTGCGAGCCGTAGCGCCGTAGCGTGTCCGATGCCCGAAGTGGCCCCTGTAATTAAAGCTTGTTTTTTCATAATGGTCGGTTTATCGAACAAAAGTAAGAAAAATTTATGTTACTTTGCATGAAAAATACGTGCAAAATCGGAAGAGGGTGAATCTCGAACTGTTCATAGCGCGCAGAATCGCGCGTAACGGACCCGGCAACCGTCCGGGTGTGATGGTTCGTATCGCCGTGGTCGCGGTAGCGTTGAGCGTGACGGTGATGATTCTGGCTTTGGCCGTTATCATGGGTTTCAAGCGGGAAATCACGGATCGTGTCACCGGCTTCTCGGCCCAGGTCGAGGTCGCTGATCTGCGAAGCGCCGGGTCGATCGAGTCGGTGCCGGTACCCCGCAGCGAACAGTTCGAGAGGGCGATCCGCTCGGCAGGCGAGGTCGTACGGCTCGCTCCCTATGCCGTGAAGGGGGGCGTGGTGAAGACGCCCGATGCGATTCTCGGCGTGATGCTCAAGGGGGTGGACGGCGGTTACGATTGGTCGTTTTTTCGGGACCATCTGCTCGAGGGCGAGTTGCCCCGTGTCGGGGATTCGATTCGCACCAAGGAGATTTTGATCTCCCGGAGCGTTGCCCGGGAGATGGGGCTTGTGCCCGGCGATAAGGTCGAGATGCTTTTCGTCGAGTCGGAGAAGAGTCCGCGCCGCGATCGGTTCAAGGTGTCGGGTATCTATGCGACCGGGATGGACGAATTCGACCGGAGCGTGGCGATGACCGATTTGAGAAACGTGCAGCGGTTGGCCGACTGGTCGTCCGACGAGGTGTCGGGCTACGAAGTGACGCTCGCGGATTTCTCGCAGGCGGAAGATTTCTCCCGCCGGCTGAACGATATGTTGCTGGATTCGGATCGGGAGGCTTTTTGGGACCTGACGGCCCGCAGTGCGCAGGAGCGGTTCCCGACCGTGTTCGACTGGCTCAAGACGCACGATGTCAATGCTGCGGTGATCCTGGTCATCATGGTCGTCGTGGCCGTGTTCAACATGGCGACCGCGTTGCTGACGCTCGTGCTGGAGCGTACACGTATGATCGGTCTGTTGAAGACGATGGGAATGAACAGTGCGTCGCTGCGCCGGATTTTTCTCTACCGGGCCTTGATGCTCATCTTGCGAGGGGTCGTGTGGGGCAATGCGATCGGTTTGGGAATCTGTCTGTTGCAATATTATTTCCACCTGATCCCGCTCGATCCCGAGGGTTATATGCTGTCGGAGGTGCCCGTCGCGTTCGGCGTGGGGTGGTGGTTGGCGCTCAATGCGGGAGTCGTGGCCGTGATTTTAACGTTGCTGATGCTTCCGGCTTCGATCATTTCACAGGTCAAACCGGTGGAGGCGATCCGTTACGATTCATAAATAGAGTACATAAAAGATGAAACCATACGATACAGAGCAGGACAAGAAAGAACAGGTGCGCGAGATGTTCGACCGCATCGCTCCGGCGTACGACCGGTTGAACCACACGCTTTCGTTTCAGATCGATAAATTGTGGCGTCGGCATGTGGTGCGGATCGTGCGGCGGATGCAGCCCCGGCGGATTCTCGACGTAGCGACCGGTACGGGCGACCTGGCATTGGCGATGGCCCGCCGCATGCGGGGCGTGCAGGTATTGGGCGTCGATCTTTCGGAAAATATGCTTGCGGAGGCCCGCCGGAAGGCGACGGCCTGCGGACTGGACGAACGGGTGGTGCTTTCGCTCGGGGATGCGGAGCGCCTGGAGGTGGCGGATGCGTCGGTGGACGTGGTGACGGTGGCTTTCGGAGTGCGTAATTTCGGGGATCTCGGAGCGGGGCTCCGGGAGATCGCCCGGGTGCTGAAGCCCGGCGGGAAGGTCGTTATCCTGGAGTTTTCGACCCCTCGCAATCCGTTGTTCCGAAGGGTGTACGGTCTTTACAGCCATCGCCTGTTGCCCGCTATCGGCGGGATGATCTCCAAAGACCGCAAGGCATACGAGTACCTGCCTGCTTCGGTGGATGAATTTCCGGCTCCGGAATGTTTTATGGCGATGATGCGCGAGGCGGGATTCAAGGATTGCAGGGCCCGTTCCCAGAGTTTGGGAATCGCGCAGATATATACGGGAGAAAAATAGGACCTTCGCGTGAGAACCTTGTTGAAATACGTATTGCCGGTGTTGTTCGCCGCACTCTTGAGCGGATGCGGCGCGTCCCTGGCCCGAAAGGTCCGGATCGGAGAAGAGGTGGCGGTGCGTCAGTACGGTACGGTGGGTCTGGATTTGACGTTTGACGTGGAAAATGCGTCCCGCCGCACGCTGCGGCTCGAGGAGGCTGAATTGGAATTTTTCACCGGAGCGGGTTCGCTGGGACGTGCCGTGTTGAGGGGTTCTGTCGAAGTTCCCGGGCGGAGTCGCGGCCCGGTGTGCAGTCGCTGGAAATTCGATTTTCCCGATGCCGCCGCCGGAATGGTCCTTCGGAAGCGATTGGAGGAGGGGGATTACGCCCGGCTGGAGGTCGAAGTGCGGATGACGCTGCGGGCGGGGGCCGTGCGGCGCCGTGTTTCTTTCGAAAGGATGCCTTTTTCCGAATTTTTGAATATCTTTGCAGAAGATAGGATGCGCCTCGGATAAGCTCAAGCGACCGACGCTCGAAGCATGCGTCAAGAACACTTGCAAACTCTGCCATGCAAGGAGGAGGAAAACAGAACGTTAGGTTCGGCTTGCCGTGTGCCTTTCCTTATTTTTACCGAAGATAGGAGATACGCTTCGGGAAACTGGGAGCAGGTTCCTGCCGTTTTCTTCTCGGCTTTCACTATCTTTGCAGAAGATAGGATTCGGTTCAGCAATCTTTGCGTGCAAGCCCGCACGATTGCTCTCACCTTTCACTATCTTTGTCCGGGAGGAGTTTCCGTTCGAATAGTGTATCCGGGAAGTTCCGACTGGTTTAAGAAAATAGTGACTATGTATAGGATAATCGTTTCATTGCTGTTTGTTTTCGGATTGTATGGTGGCGTTTCGGCCCAGTCGCTCGCCTCTTTCAAGGAGCGTCTGTCGCAGCCTGCGGGTTCGGCAGCCGTTACCGTAGTGGAGCACGGGGATGCTGCGGGCGTCGTGAGCCGGGAGAGCCAGAGCAACGACCGCATCCGGTTCAAAGGGTATCGAATCGGTATTTTCTTCGATAACGGAGCGGAGGCCCGGGCCAATGCGCTTGCCGCCAAGCAGACGTTCGAAACCGCATTCCCGGATATTCCGGTCTATCTGGTTTATGAAAATCCCTATTTCAAGGTTTCTGCCGGAAATTGCGTCACTTCCGAGGAGGCGATCGTGTTGCTGGGCAAGATTCGCAGCCAGTTTCCGGAGGCTTATCTAATGCGTGAAGATCTCACGGTGGCCGACCTGATTCGTTAATTTTCCAAAAGATTAAAAATAACGAAAAAAATTTGATAGATTCTACCCGAATCTATATATTTGCCGCGTTAAAAACCTTTAATAATTAAAACTATGAAGAAAGTTTTATCTCTGATGATTGTCGTTGCTGCCGCTGCCATGGTAAGCTGCGCCGGCAAACAGGCAAAACAGGCTGAAACCGTTGAAGTTGAGGCTACCGAGGTCGTAGAGACTCCTGCTTGCTGCGAGGAGCCTGCCGCTTGCGAGAAAGCCGATAGCTGCGCAACGGCCTGCGAGACTCCGGCAGAAACTCCGGCTCCTGCTGAAGCTGCCAAGTAATTTCCCTTTTCGGAACTTACGGGAGTATCCCCAAAGGATACTCTTTTTTTATGCCTCTTCCCCGGCGGGAGAGGTATTTTTTATGAAGCGGTGTTGTCCGGTGTCAGATCTTGCGGGCACGCCAGTTGCCGTAACGCATATAAAGATAGGAAGCCGTGAGGGTGCAGCCGTAATAGACGTGGTCGGCGGTCCAGCAAAGTGCGACGTCGGCATGCAGTCCGTAAACCAGCAGCGCCGTATAAGCGACATAGACGATGCTGGTGCAGGCGACGATCGTGAGGGCCGTGCGGGTGTTGCCCGTACCCGATACGCTGAATTGATAGATGAAGGCGGCCGTGCAGGGAATGTTGGTCGTCAGCATTACCCAGAGCGAAGGGATGGCGTATTCGATCAGAGATACGTCGTCCGTATAGATGCGGAGCGTCCAGTAAGGAATCGCGGCCGCCAGGATGCAAAGCGGGAGGACGAAGCAGAAACAGAGGCGGATCATCTTCCGGCAGAGGGGCATGATCTGTTCGGTATAACCCGCGCCGATCAGGTTGCTTACCAGGGAGCTGGTTGTCGAGGCGAAAGCGTTGATGAACAAGAAGATCAGCGACGATACGGCCCGCACGATGTTCGTGGCGGCCAGGTCGCGCTTGCCCAGATGTTCGATGCAGAGGAAGAAGAGGAACCACGCGAGGAAAGCCACGCCCTGTTGGATCATCACCCAGACCGAAAGGCTCAGGATTTGTTTCAGCAGGGAAAAGTCGAATCCTGTGAATCGGAATTTATAGCGGCGCCAGTCGGTCCGGTAGCGGGTGTAGAGTATGTAGAAGAGAGCGGATACACCTTCCGAAATAGAAGAGGCGATCGCAGCGCCGGCGATGCCCATTTCGGGGAATCCGAATTTTCCGAAGATCAGCAGGTAGTTCAATACGACATTGGTGAGTACCATGACGATCGAGTTGATCGTCAGGATGCGCGTGCGGGTCGTGCCGACATAGAATGCCCGGAACATCGACCCGACGTAGGCGAAGAAGAAACCGTAAACCCGGTAATCGAGGTACCGGACGGCGGCTTCCCGTACATCGGGAGCTTCGATCAGGGTACCCATGATGCGGGCTACGAAGACTTTCGAGAGGATGAACAGCACGAGGGCCATCAGCAGCAGAAACGCCGTGCTCTGCATGAACAGAGGCCCGATTTGCGAATACTCCTTGGCTCCGTTGCGGCGGGCGATGAGAATCTGGGCGCCGATGCTGAACCCGAAGCCCAGCATGAAGATCATCAGGTAGAAGATACCCGCCAGGGCCGAAGCCCCCAGCTCCGCTTCTCCGACGCGTCCCAGATAGGCCGTATCTGTCAGTCCGATCAACTGCTCCATCAGCAGGCAGACCAGCACCGGGAAGGTGATTTTCAGGATTTTCTTGTTCGTGTAACGCATTGGAAACGTCGGTTTCAGTGCACAAAAATACTCTTTTTTCCGCAATCGTATTTATAACGGGCTGTTTTTGGAAATTTGCAGGACAATACCCCCTCGAGTGTTGTCCGGAACAAAATATTTTATAGTTTTGTGGTGTCGGTTTCGTCCGACAGACATATTTTGATGAAAGTGTTTCGCTTTTATCCTTGATAAGAAATCTGACAGTTTCAAGCAAGACGAGGATAACGACAACACTCATCATCTGTTTCGGTATGTGTATATTATTCCAATCGCTCCATACTGAACAGGTGTGGGGTATTGTGTTGGTTTATTCGTCTTGGGTTTTGTCAGAACCTCTTATCAGATAAACGAACGGTTCCACACTTTCTTTTTTGTATAGAGTTTTCTTATAGGAGTCGGTGAGACGTATTGCTAAATTATGAATAATAGTGATTTATCTTTTCTGACAGACTGCAGTAATGAACAATTGAGATTGTTAGCGGATGTTTTAGTCTTTGATCCTAAGGATCATAAGAAGCGTTATACGGAGAGGTTGTCTGCAAGAGCATCGTATGCCGTGTATTATCCGCACGACATGAAGAAACTGTTGCCTGAAATCGTGGACGAATACCAACGTTTCGGAGGAAATACGATTGCCAATATAATACGGGGGCATGGAGTCCCGTACCGAGAGATACTGAAAGATGTGTGCAAAACAGTCGGTATTGCTAAAAGTGATACTGATACAGTCGAAATAATGGAAGCCGCGCTTCTTAAGACTGTCGCAGATAAAATGTTGGAGCAGATTGCAAAACAAAATGCTTCCGGAGAACAGTCGGTAGAAGAGATGAAAAAATATGTGGAAGAATTTACTCATTACCCGGATCAAATGACGGAGCTCATTTTGATGTCTTTCAGTAGTTGGCTTAGTCATATGGGAGTAAGGTTGGTGATACGATATGCGAGTGGGCGAGTTGTTATGGTCCCGTTAGGTCCTATTGCATGGGCGATTACTGCTGCTTGGATGGCTTTGGATTTTGCTTCGCCGGCCTATCGGGTTACTATTCCTTCGACGATTTTAATAGCTTGTTTAAGGCATATTCACAATAAATCTGAGAGGGATTCCAATATTTCATTCAGCATAGAATAGGTGGTAATCGCGGTCTTCGCTTATTCAAACGTCCGATTTCATAAAAAATTCAGCCGGACTTCTTTACAAGTCCGGCTGAATCGGAAAAATACTTTTATACAAGAAAAATTCGCTTAATTGATGTTTTTACGGTCGGGAACCGTATTGGGCGATGCAGCTTCCATGTCGGTTTGCAGCTTGACCATCTGAATGGCCGCCGCTGCCGCTTCATTGCCCTTGTTTCCGTATTTTCCGCCCGCCCGGTCGAATGCCTGTTGCTGGTCGTTCACCGTCAGGATACCGAATGCTACAGGCATATTCCACTGTATCTGCAACTGGGTGATACCCTGTGTCACGCCCTGGCAGATGAAATCGAAATGGCGGGTTTCACCCTGAACGACGCAGCCCAGAGCGATCACCGCATCCACGTCCGTATATTCGGCGAAAAACTGGGTACCGAGAGTCAGCTCGAAAGTGCCGGGGACATATTTGATCTGAATATTCAGGTCGCTGCATCCGGCGCTGCGGAGGGTTTGGACCGCTCCTTCGAGCAGGGCTTCCGTGATTTCCCGGTTCCACTCCGCTACGACGATGCCGAACTTCATATCGGCTGCCGACGGCAGCGGGGCGTCCAACTGCGAAAGGTTGTGATGCTTGGTTGACATGCTTGGATTCGGGTGTTTCGCGTTATTGCTGGATCGTGCCCATCAGTTTTTCTGCATTCTGTGCTTCGGCCGATGCAGGGAATTCGTTTTGAATCCGCTGGGCGAATCCGAGCGCCTGCTCTTTGTTGCCCATGGCATTGGCTGCCAGAGCCGCTTTACGCAGGTACATCGGGGCCGTCAGGTTGTTGTCCGAAACCTTGGCTGCCTTCTCGAACAGTTTGATCGCTGCGGCATAATCGCCCTTCTCGACGGCGATATCGCCCTGCAGACCTATGTTCTGGGCATTGACGATCTCTGCGGGAATGCCTTTGGCCGGTTTGTATTTTGCCAGGTAGGCGGCCGCGTTGTCCAGGTCGCCCAAACGCAGGTAGCAGATGCCGGCATAGTGCTTGGCCAGGTTGCCCGCACGCGTGGAACCGTACTGGTCGATGACATCGAGGAAGCCGGGGCCGTTGGCATCGCCTTCGAGAGCCAGCTGGTATTCGGGCGTGGTCGATTCGAACCGGTACTGGGCCTGAGCGATCATCTCGGCCGCCTTACGCTCGCGGGGCTGCGAGATCAACTGTCGATAGCCGAAGATGGCTGCGGCGAGTACGAAGAGGGCCAGCAGCGCGATGATCATCGATTTGCTGTTTTTCTCGAAAAACATCTCGGTTTTATTCATCGCTGTGCCGAGTGCTTCCTGCTCGTTTTGCTTTGTCATAGAAATATGCAGTTTTAGTTTGAATTTTCGCTTCTAACGTGCAAAAATACATTTTTTCTTTGAATAATGCCAATATCTGCCGAGAATTGTAGAGCCGCCACGAAGAAAAAAGATGAATTTCACCGGATGATGACCGCATTGACCAGTCGGATTTTCGAGCGGCGGTTGATTTCGGCGCCCAAGGCTTCGCGCTGGTAGAAAAGTTCGTTGCGCAGAATGCTCGAGCGGATGCGGACGTGCAGAATGTGATTTTCGAGCCGCAGCTCGGTGGTTTCGGCGTCGGCTGCCGGACCGACGATCTCGCGCCAGGTGTCGCGCAGCCGTCCTTCGGCGACTTTGGCGGCGACGTAAGGACGCTGGAAAAATTCGTCGAGCAGTTCGCCGACGGTGACCGTCTTGCTTCGTTTCATCGCACGATTCCTCCGTTTTCGACCGTGAAGAGCGAGTAGTCGTCGCCTGTTTTGTCCAGAATGGTGCGCAGACGCGTCGGGTTGCAGTCGGTGATGAAGATCTGTCCGAAACCGTCGTCCCCGACCAGCCGGATGAGCTGTTCGACCCGCCCGGCGTCGAGTTTGTCGAAGAGGTCGTCCAGCAGCAGGATCGGTTTTTCACCTTTGGCTTGGGCGACCAGGGCATATTGGGCGAGTTTGAGAGCGATCAGAAACGATTTTTGCTGTCCCTGCGAACCGTATTTGCGCAGGGGATAGCCGCCGATGCGGAGTACCAGATCGTCGCGGTGGATGCCCGCAGTGGTGAATCCGTTGACGAAATCCTTTTCCCGGGACTTGAGCAGCAACTCTTCGAAAGGGGTGTCGTTCAGCTCCGAGCGGTATTCGAGCGTCACCTGTTCGCGGTCGCTGGAGAGGTGGCGGTAGTATCGGGCGACTTCGGGTTCGAGCAGAGCTGCGATTTCGCTGCGTTTGCGGTGGATGATGCCTCCCTGTTCGACCAGCTGACGGTCGTATATGCAGAGCATCTGTTCGTCCCGCGAGATTTTGAGCAGGCGGTTGCGTTCGCCCAATACGGCGTTGTAGCGTACCAGAGCCTGCAGATAAGCACGGTCCAACTGGGAGATAAAACCGTTCAGGTAGCGGCGGCGTTCGTCGGCGGCATCGCTGATGAGCATCGTGTCGGCCGGGGAGACGATCACCACCGGGATCAATCCCACGTGGTCCGAGAGTCGTTCGTACTCCTTGCCGTTGCGCTTGAGGGTTTTGCCTCCTTTGCGGGCGAAGGCGCACACGACGC
>ERZ859967.1645-NODE-1645-length-9982-cov-1.935227_pt1 | contig 9982 bp, 8 predicted proteins | sample MGYA00510115_ERZ859967 | MGnify/ENA primary metagenome ERZ859967 (study PRJEB30046, sample SAMN00715171) | human gut metagenome | study: EMG produced TPA metagenomics assembly of the A metagenome-wide association study of gut microbiota in type 2...
CGATTGTGTGCTCAAGTCTGTTCTGAACAGCACCGAGTGATGAACGCTGCTCTGATACCTTCTGAAGAGCATCTGAGATAGCGTCTACTGCATAAGTAGCAGCGATACCTGAATCATCAGCTACATTGAGACCCTTGATTCCAAGGTAATTGGAGTTCATTGTCTCGATGTTGACATTGATCTTGTTGGTCATGTCAGCGTCTGAACCTACATGAAGGTTGAAGTTAAGCTTCTCAGAAACAGTTGCATATCCCTTATTGATTGTGAACTCAGCACCTGTAGCAGAAGCGTATGTTGGTTTAGTTCCCATAGTAGCAGCTGAATCAACTGCACCAATATTATTGGCAGACTTAAGCTCTGCCTCCATAAGGCTGATAGCCTTAGCAGCGGAAATAATTGAAGAGTCAGATTTACTTACACCATCTGCATCAAAATCAGCTGCGGAATAATCAACAGCTTCTTTACCATTAAGCTTAAGTGTAATCTTATCTCCGTCTGCTGCTGCAAACTTAGCTGCTTCAATATCAAGGGTGGCTCCCTCTGCCGGTGTAGCTGTTCCCTCTACCCAACCTGCATCAGTCTTACCTGTTCCACCTTTGGTTGTATATGTATAGGTCTTACCATTAACAGTAACCTGGTCACCATCATTAGCGGCTTTCTTAACTTCTGTTGTGACAGTATCCTTAGCTGTTCCGATTGTATATTCCTTACCACCGATTGTAACCTTCTTACCATCATCAAGAGCGCCTGCTGCTATCTTGAAGGTTGCAGTTGTTGCACCATCTGTGAGTGTTCCATTAAGACCTGCATCATGACCCTTCATATAAACATTCTTGGTTGCTCCATTAGAGTCGCCCTTTAAAAGGTATGTCTCATTGAACTTAGTTGTCTCTGCAACTCTGTCAATCTCAGTTGTGAGCTGGTCAATCTCTGACTGGATAGCGTCACGGTCTGTCTGTGAGTTAGTTCCGTTGGAAGCCTGAACTGCAAGCTCGTTCATTCTCTGAAGCATTGAGTGAACCTCTGTGAGTGCACCTTCTGCTGTCTGTACTGCAGATACGCCGTCCTCAGCGTTAGTTGAAGCCTGATCAAGACCTCTGATCTGCTTTCTCATCTTCTCGGAAATTGAAAGACCTGCTGCATCATCTGCTGCACGGTTGATTCTATAGCCGGATGATAACTTCTCTGCTGACTTGCTCTGTGAACCTGTTGTGATGTTCAACATTCTGTTGGCATTCATTGCCTGTAAATTGTGCTGTACTACCATAATTTTTTCCTCCTTGTCCCATTTATGTGTGGGATATTATTTTTTTCAGGGAAATCCGTTTCCCCGATATTTATTTATAACAAACGAAGAATCCCGGGTGTATCTTCGTCTATTACCTTGATTAATGTGCCCGCTGTGCGGACTTCTCCGCTTTTAATTTCTCCTCGCGGAGGATACACCTTATCTGCTCCTGCGCCTCCTTGGAAATCGGGCTCTCAGGATAGTAGGTGTCCTTGTTTCTCTCAGGGTTCTGTTCAACACTGCTTCTGACAATGCTCACATCTCTTGGCGCGTCTATCATAAAGCGTCCGTGGCTTCCCGACCCTCCAAGATATACCACTCTGATATTGTCTCCGATATTCAGATACTGTCCCTGTTTCAACGATAGTTTAAGCATTGTTACCTCCATGTTGAATATGTTGCATTTTATTGATATGCATTTACAAGTCCATTCGTTAACTTTTTTATCCTTTGCAACTTATATATCGTACTAATGTTACGCAAACTTAACATTACATTTTATATTTTGCTACATTTTGTAGCTTTTTAACAATAAGTAAGCTTGAATATTATCGTATATAATTCCTTATTTTGTGCATAATTTCTCAAACAGAACTACTTTACGCAACAAACTGTAACCAAATTAAGCAAAAAAAAGTCTTGTAAATAACATGTCTTATGTTATTCGCTACACATTGTTGCACATATTTACGCAATAAAAATATACTTAATCTAAAGGTGGTATCTATTATGAGTAATGAAAAGCTTGCACAAAAGCTGCGGGAGCTTAGAAAAGTTAACAACTATACACAGGATTATGTTGCCGAGGTACTTGGAGTAGTCCGGCAGACCTACAGCCATTATGAGACAGGGAAAAGGACACCTGATACGAACGCACTGTATAAGCTTGCGGGACTTTACAATATTTCAATTGATGACCTGATGCATCTGACTATTGATATTGACAGGAATGTATCCTACGATGCACCGACACCTACCCAGACCAGCAATGACCTTGCCGGATTTTTAGAATATTTCAATGACCCTGCCAACAAGAAAAAATATATGTTTAACACCAATCTTGAACGTGAACTATTATTCTACTTTGATAAGATATCCGAACAGGATAAGAAGGAGATTATAGAATTTACTAAGATTAAGGCGCGAAAACCTCTGTAGCACAATAAAAGAACCGCAACAGAATTATTTTCCGTTGCGGTTCTGCAAGCTCGTTTACGACTTTTATTCTTCCCTGACCAGCTCTTCCGCCATACGATACTCCTCAGGCAGCACTCCCATCACATCACAGGCCTCCTCGACTGTACAATTATTCTTCTTCATGTACCGGTTTACCAGCTCGTACAATTTTACAGCCTCTCCACGCTCTATTCCTTTCTCTATCCCACGCTGTTCAATAGTATCAGATAAATTACACATTCTGTCCAGCTCCTCTCTTATTCTATGTGTCGACTCGATTGAGTATTCCGTTTCAAGTATCCTGATTTTATCACTAACGGCCATGCTGTCATCCAGTATGACCTTTAAAAGATTCAAAAGTCCTGCCGGGCTGTCTTTTTTATCATTATAGCATTTTATCTTTGTTTTTCCAACACAAACCATAACCGCACGGAGCAAATCACAGCCGGGAGCCTTCTTCATTTCGCCATACAGACTTCTTGGGCTTAATTCATAGCTTGTAATGGTATTCTCGGACATTTTACTGGTGTCCGTGCAGATAAAGATACTATACACCTTTTTTATATTATCATAATCCTCCGCTGAGAACTCCGTTCCAAGCTGTGCGGACAAGAGTCGTGCACAGTAAAACAGAGCCCTGGTGACAATATTATAACCCGGATAAAAATTGTTCTGCGCTTCCACGTTGATTATGAGCTTGATGTTTTCCTTGTTATTTCCATTCTTTTTAGGATATTTGCCCTCTTCCAAAGGCTTATATACGCTGAATCTGATGTCATACACAACCTCTCCTTCATTCGGAACCTTATCCTCATTGCGCAATCCGACAATTTTCTCACGATTGGTAAGCCCCGGACGTATCCTCACGTTTCCTACTTCCGGATTTTCAATACACTCCATTATTTTGGGTATATCGTACTCAGAAAATTCATCCGTTGTGTACTTGAGTATCCATGCCAGAATACTTTTATTAGAGAGTATATTTCTAATATTTTCATCGTATTTTGCCTTTGCACCTGCCGCGGATAGGTCATCGGCAATGGCGCTGTTTAACAATTCTGCCAACTACTGTTCTCCCTTCTGTTGTATAACCTTATGCAGAAAACGCTTTCTGAAATCAGCTCACATTTTCTGCTGTGTCTAATGGATTTTAAGCATAGAACTCTGAATATTTACCGTGAAACCGGTAATATGAAATTTTCATTTCAGAAAGTATATATTCCATCAAATATAGAAATTCCGGGAATCAGGAATTAAAAATTACAAGAAATATATGCTTAAAGGAATAAATAATTTCAGAATATGTAGAATGTCAAGAATTATGCTCTAAACTAACTATAATATATTCATGCATATCACACAACCCCTGCCTGCCAATTATAAACCAATGTTAATCACTTTTTAATTTCATGGCAAAATAACCATACCCTACAGCCCAATCAATAGGAAAAGGACCCTCATACCGGATTTCTCCAATATGAAAGCCCTCAGCAGCTACCGCGTTATCAACAGCTTCAGCCCCGGCATGATATTCTCTGAGGCAAGCTTATTCGTGTCCATAATTTTTTCAACGGTAGTATAATATTTCTTCGCTACATCCCACAGCGTATCTCCGGATTTTACAATATACCCGCATATTCCGGGAAGCTTTTTGAACACCGCATAATCAAGTGCTTCCTCTGTAATGTCCGTTATAACCTGTGTAGTTCCCGGACTCAGAATGAGTGTATCTATTCCAATACTCATCTTTATCTCAAGCTCATCACCGCCAAGCATGGTAGTAATAAGCTGCTCTACATCTGTCCTGACGCTATAGAATGAATCGGTATCTATTCCCACTGCGTCTATCTTCTGTGAAAATGGGACTTCTCTTGTGAGGCTGCCTAATCTGTCCTCGTCATTGTCGGATATGTAAAGTATGCTTACCCTGGCAGCCCCCTCAACCATGAGTCCGTCCTCCACAATGCTGATATTGTCAACATTCACCGTGGCAGTGCTGCTTATTATCTGAAGGATTTTATCTTTGCTGCTGTTCAACTTCATCTTATCCCCCGCACGGCACCTCACATGATTCCTGACAAGGAGATTGTCATATCCTGCCTCATCCGTAACAGGTGTCAGCCTGCTGTTAACCGAGTATACATCTGTCATAAGGCTAATATTCTGCTCCTCATACAGCTTGATATCGAGATCAAGCACAAGCTCCGCCTCCAGTACGCGAGGCTCTCCATCATAATCAGGCTTTACCGTCACCTGCTTCTGTGCCGGAACAACGAGGACATCCGCAACCATTCTCTCATCCGCTCCGGCAAGCGGCAGCTTCCCCGTGAATGGAAGTGTTTCCTCAACATACTGTATATTCTCATCATCATCCTCCGGAAAATACATTGCAAAGAGATGAATCTCTCCTCTCACGATAAGCTCATCTGCTGCCGCCTTTGTCTCCACATTTCTCAGCTCAGGAACCGACCATAGAATGTTTCCTGCATTCGGCTTGTTGGCTGATAACTCACATTGCTCACGCACCCTTAAGATATCCCTTTTATTCTCAACCAGCGATAACATGCCTATGTTTTTCTTAAGACAGCATATATCACCACTCTCAATATCGACTGCCGCTGATGACATATATGTATTTTCACCATACAGTTCAAGCGATACTATCGCTGACACACTTATTTTTCTTCCGTTGATAAGACTTATGCTTAAGTCCTCCAGCTTAGCAGTACACTTTAGGGTATCCCCGGCACTAAGACCATCCATTCCCACCGTCTCACCGAAATCAATGCTTCCCTCCATACAGTCCGGCGCTCCCCCTGTCTTATCCGCCTGATACAGAAGTGAGAACTGCATTTTACCATTTACCGAGGCTCTGCCGTCACCGGCCTTCATTCCCTCGATAATTACCTCTCCGCAATCAGCTATTCTCTTTAATATATCAGGCTTACTGTCGGGCACTATGAAATCGTCATCCAGTGTAATCTGGGTCTGTGACCTTCCACAGATATGATTCATGCTTATATTTTTCCTGACTATTTCCACAAAAAATCCCCCATATCATATATTATCTTCTATATGATATGAGGGGGCTGCAACATTTATGCTATCCGCATATTATATGTCATCCATTATTTTCATCACATTTTCATTCGCTTAGCTTATCTGAACACCACACTACGTCCCGCATCCTCAATTTTGACAACCACATAAGGATATGTGGCAAGCTTATTTGCCGCCTCTCCCTGCTTCGGTCCGATAAGCTCTGAATCAAAGTACACCGCATTGTCCGATACCGACACCTCCTTGACGGCAATTGAATAGCCTCCGGTATTCTGTTTCCCATATCCGCGCGCTATGTAGAGCCATCCGTCCGATATGCAGGTAAGCTTGAAATCAGTCTCTTTCTTCTCCTCAATTTCTCTCAGATAATCCTTAGGAATGTCATCATAACATACCACTGTGAAATCAGCAGGCGTAAGCTTCTCCTCAGACTCAGCCTTGCTGCAGCCGGATACAGACATCGCCAATGCCCCGGTACCTATAACCATTATCATTAGCAGCAACAGTGAAACCAGACTTTTTCTCATCAATCTACCCATACATCACATTCTTTATCTATATGTATGCTGTTGGGACGCAAAAATATAACCTCCGATTTTACTCACTCTTCGGCGTAAAATCATACCTCACATCGTCTGCACCCTCCACAAGATTGACTGTATAGCTCTTTATGGTAGTTCCGCTTATCACAATGAACATGTGCTGTCCTGTGACCATCGCAAAGTCGAGAGGCGCCACGCCCAGATAACTGTCATCAAAGTATATAGCTGCACCTGCCGGACCATCTATATATACTCTGTTCTTCGTACTCACAATGGTTGTTGTCTCTGTCTCATACTGGGAGGTTACTCCGGTTGATGAGGAGGATGCCGGCTGTTGTGAAACCGTCGCAGAGCTGCTTGTAGTCTGCCCGGAGCTTGTGCTCTCCTCTTCCTTCTTCATCCTTATATTTACCTTCTGATAATCAGCCTTAACCTCTATCTTATCCTGGTAATTATCATAGCCGTCCGCGCTCACACGCACGGTATATGTTCCAACCGGAAGCGTAAGCATACCTTCTGTGTAATCAGTCTCTTTTCCGTTAAGGTAAAGTACAGCGCCATCCACATCTATATCAAAAAGCACATTGCCGTTCTCAACCGTATCTGCCACAAATTCGGAGAAATCAACAGTTGTGACCTGATTTCGGTTAACCGCAACCGTCTTAGAGCCATAATACTGATCCTTGGATACCGCCACCTTATAGCTTCCCTCGGTTACGGTTATCATCATGTTCTTCTCTATGGTCTTAATATTTTCACTTCCGATGTTCACATATCCACCCATGAACAAATCCACGCCGGTAAGACTTATGTATCCATGCCCTCTTGTGACAACAACCGATACCACCTTTCCATCCTTTTCATACAGATTAAAAACATCATGTACCGATAACTGCTCCGGTGTTATAAGCTCATTGTCCGAAACGACGACCACGTTTCTGGCATACTCATAATTCTTTCCATACAGTGACAATCTTCTGTATGAGGTGTTGACCGACACATCCGATACAGCCATGTGGCACTTCACCTCATTAGATATATGTATCTCTGAAACCTTGTTATTTACATTATCATATGTTATATCTATAACATCCCCCGCGTAGAGCTGCGCCAGAGTCATCGCATTTCCAAACTCGGTATATATAAGTGCCGGCTGTTCCATATAGAAGGTACGGTCAACTCCCTCCCCGTATGACCTCACTGATAATCTCTTCGTATCAGCACTGACATAAGTTATGACCGCCAGCTCCGTGCGGATATCCGTAGGTATCGTCGGGGCATTGACAATCGGTGCCGTAGATTTCGATTCCATCTGGTTTACCGAATTTTTAGCCGTGGAAGCTTTCGCGGCTTTGTCTGCCTTTTCCTCGGCAAACAGGAACGCGCACAGCACTATCCCCGCAACTATAAGTATTCCTAAAATAAAGTTCTGTAGCTTATTGTTCATCAAAAGTTCCTTTCCACATTACCGGGAACCGTACAGAGTCCTGACGAATTCCCTTCTCATTCGATTCTGGTTCACAACCGTTCTGAGCTTTTCCATGCTGCGTCCCGGTATCCATGCCTTATTGTTGTTAAAATAATAATTAAGTATTTTCCAGAATTTCTCGGGGTAGGCAAACATCGCCCCCAGTATCTTAATATCCTGTGATGACAAAGTATTAACCCTGTCATACTCCCTGAGCATAAGATATCCCAGCTTGATATCCCAGTCATATTTCTCCATGAGCTTTCTCATAAATCCATACAGATCAACCAGTCTTATATCCACACAGCTCTGCTCGAACCCACAGATATAACCCTTCTGCTTTTTTATAAAGACATTGTGATAGCTGTAGTCACCGTGGCATAGACTGCTCCGCTCAATTGCGGCAGCATACTCCGCATCATAACCGGAGTGTCTTATTGTCTCAACCGCCCTCAACCCTTCATCAAGAAACGGCTGGCACATGGAAGCGGCAAGCAACTCAAAATCATTCTTTTTGTGTTTCCCCTTTAAGTAGTTCCCAATCATTTTCAACTCTCTGTTATGCTTATCATACACTTCCTCAAGGTTTCTTGCAATCTGAAATTCCTGTACACCTCTCTCTCCCTGCTCTGCTGCGATTCCGCTATCTGTAGCAGTCTCACCGCCGCCTGTTCCTCCATCCTGCGAATCCATGTCTTCACATAAATCTGCAGCTTCCTTTATGTCCTCTTTCACATCATACCCTTCAAGTACATTGTGAAGGGCTGCGAGCGCTCCCACCGCAGTACAGACATCCTGAAAGTTTTTTACATCACACTCCTGTGCGTCAAACCACGTTGTAAGCGTATACTGTGTCCCCGACGAATCAGAGGAGATATACTGTCCTTCCACGTTTTTCAGGTAATAATCTACATTTATTCCATTTGCAGACAAATATTCTAACAGCTGTGCTCTTATCCTTATCCGCCCGGGATTTCCGTTGTGCTCGCGAAGAAGCACGTCCACGGCTTGTTTCACATATAAAAGCACCCCTTCCCCTTGATGTGGAATACAATTTACAGTCATACTGTTCAAGTATACTAAAATCCCTTTCTGCCACAAAAATAACCCCTTTCCTAAGTGCCCTGACCACGGGCTATCTAATCTTATGAAAGGGGTATTTCTTTTATGAATTTAAAATTTTGAGAGCCTCCTTTGACAGCTGCTCCCTGTCATTAAACTGCGGATTATCCAAAACCAGCATAAGAAGACTGTTTAATATCTCACCCATCTGCCTTCCCGCCGGAACGCCCATCGCTATAAGCTCCTTTCCGGTAATGGCAAGGTTTTTAAGTGATACGCAGTCACCACGCTCAAATATCATATTACAGATATCATACATTCTCCTGACATCTGCAATATCATTACCGATACATTTTTCGTATGCAGCTCTGAAATCCAGAATCCTCAGAATATTCTTATCGCCTGTCTCATAGATAATATGCCTTATCCGTGACTCATCATCCGTGATTTCAAGCATGCCAAAACGCAGCAGCATTGAAGCTGTGTTTATGGTATCGTTGTCAAGCTTAAGCCTCTTAAGGACACGCTTAGCTGTGTCCGCCGGATCTTCCTCCGAATATCCTCCGGACATGAAGAGCATCGCCGCATACCTTTCAGGAAGCAGACAGGCGCACTCCTTGGCAAGAGCTCCCACAAATGCCTTATCCTGAGCGCTCATCACATGATATTCCGGAAGAACTATCTCCATAATGCCGATTGCATCCGCCACGCTGAAATAATCCGGGTGTGCCGACTTTAACATCTTGTTAAACTCCGTATGGATTCTCTCACTGCTTATCCTCTTAAGATTCACAGCCAGCTCCTTAGCCGCCCTTGCAGTATTCTCCTCAATACCAAACCCAAGCTGGGCCGAAAACCGCACCGCGCGCAGAATCCTTAATGCATCCTCATCAAATCTGTCATGTGCATTGCCCACACAGCGGATAATCTTTCTCTGCAGATCACCCACACCGTCAAAAATATCGACAATGCCATGCTCATCATTGTACGCCATCGCATTGATGGTAAAATCCCTGCGCTTTAAATCCTCCTCAAGCTTAGGTGTAAATTCAACACTCTCTGGATGTCTTGAATCCTCATACTTGCCATCTATACGATAGGTTGTCACCTCATAGCCGTTCCTGCCAAGCATTACAGTTACCGTTCCATGCTGTATCCCGGTATCTACCGTGCGGCGGAACAGCCCCTTCACCTGCATAGGCAGTGCAGAGGTTGTGATATCCCAGTCCCCCGGCACTCTTCCTAATATGCTGTCGCGGACACACCCGCCCACAGCATACGCCTCATAGCCGTTCTCCATGAGAACATCTATTATATGCTTCACATCCTTCGGAAGCGCTATTCTAACCAAGATATCACCTCTTTACTCTCTAACTATTACAGCAA
>ERZ859967.1648-NODE-1648-length-9969-cov-1.745915_pt1 | contig 9969 bp, 6 predicted proteins | sample MGYA00510115_ERZ859967 | MGnify/ENA primary metagenome ERZ859967 (study PRJEB30046, sample SAMN00715171) | human gut metagenome | study: EMG produced TPA metagenomics assembly of the A metagenome-wide association study of gut microbiota in type 2...
AGTTTGTAAAGGGATGGTATGCATTACAGGCGCTGGTTGGGTTATGGGGTAAATGTATATTTGATAAGAATATTGAGATTATTCATATCCATGGTGCGGCTAATGCTTCTTTTTATCGCTGTCAGATATTTATTAAACAAGCAAAACGTTTTCGTAAGAAAGTAATACTTCATGAACACGCTGCAGATTTTAGGGAGTTCTATGATAAAGCAAAAGATAAGAAAAACATAGTGGATACTGTAAATTCTTGTGATAAATTGATTGTTCTGTCATTATCGTGGAAAGAGTTTTTTAAGAAGATAGGAGTCATTGAAAATAAGATAGAAGTTTTGAATAACATTGTATCCCCTCCTATAATGAAAAGAGTCAAATATGAGGAGGATAAATTGCATGTCTTGTTTCTTGGTGAAATAAGTATTCGTAAGGGTGGATATGACCTTTTGAAAGCCATTGCAAAAAATAAAGCCTATTTTGGAGGGAAGTTAAAATTACGGATTGGAGGTAATATTGTTGATGGTGATATCAGAGAATTCATAACAAAACATCAATTGGAGAATATTGTTTCTTACGAGGGATGGATAGCCGGGGAACACAAAATCGAATGTTTGAATTGGATGGATGTTTATATTCTTCCTTCATACAATGAGGGATTGCCGATTGCTATATTAGAAGCTATGAGCTATAAACATCCTGTTATTTCTACTCCTGTAGGTGGTATTCCGGAAGTGGTTCATAATTCAATCAATGGTATCTTAGTAACTCCTGGTAATATTCTAGAAATTGCGGAAGCATTGCAATTCTATATTGAGCATTCGGAAGCAATCAAAAAACAAGGGGAAGAATCTTATAAAATTGTGGAAGACTTCTTTCCAGATAAAGTTTTTGCAGACTTAGAGAATATATATGTGCATCTATTGTCATAATTATATGTGAGTAATATTAAGAGGTTAAGAGAGTTGCAATTTTTTCACGAATAAATTTATAATGAGTACGGTTCGTATATTAAATGTTAATATTCTTTCAATAACCCAAGATGAGTTGTTGAATAATTTATACAAGGGGGTTTTGATAACTCCTAACGTAGATCATCTGGTAAAGCTCCAAAAAGATAAGGAATTCTATGATGTATACCAACAAGCAGAATGGATAATATGTGATAGTAAGATTCTTTATCTATTGTCAAAATTGCTAAGGCACCCATTGCCGCAGGCTATTCCCGGTTCCAGTTTCTTCACGGCATTCTATCACTGCCATAAAGATGACTCAAACTGTAAAATATTCCTGTTGGGAGCTCAAGGAAATATTGCAAATAAAGCGATGGAGGAAATAAACAAAAGTATGGGGAGGAACATAGTGGTAGGAGCACACTCACCGTCTTATGGTTTCGAGAAAGATGAAGAGGAATGTAATCGGTTGATAGACATTGTAAATCAGTCAGGAGCTAATGTCTTGCTGGTTGGCGTAGGAGCACCGAAACAGGAGAAATGGATAGCAAAACATAGAAGCCAAATGCCGGGGATAGACCTTTTTATGGGATTAGGGGCTACAATAGATTTTGAGGCAAAGACTTTAAAGCGTGCTCCACTATTTTGGCAGAAAGCGGGTCTGGAATGGTTTTATCGTTGTATAAAAGAACCGAAACGTTTGTTCAAACGATATTTTGTAGATGATATGATGTTCTTTTATTATTTTGGTAAGCAACTATTAGGACTTTATCGAAATCCTTTTGAAAAGTAATCCGAAAATAAGGAAAAATAACGCAATTGGCACTAAGAATAGTGCTATTATATAAGATAATAAAAGAATGCTTGCTTTTCTCATAAAATATTTTTTTCTACAAAGGAAATGCTTTTTTGATAATATTTGATTTTTATCGGAACATTTTTGAGTGGAAAAGATGAAAGCATATATCAAATCCAAAATAATTTAGTTTATGCAGGAAGTTCAACGTTTTAACAAAGTCCTAAAGTCCATGGTCCTTTTGGGGGATCTTATTTTGCTGAACCTGCTTTTATGGGGATTTAATTTGTTACTGGGTACCCGTTTCTGGTGTATCCACTGCGGTTCTATCTTTCAGGGTATGACTCTTATCACTCTGTGCTATTTGCTTTGTAACATGCATTCAGGTGTTATTCTTCATCGTCCTGTGGTGCGTCCTGAACAGATCATGATCCGTGTCTTACGTAACATGGTTCCTTTTGTCTTTTTATCGGTTTGTACGTTGCTTGTTTTTCATTTTCATTTTTCCCATTCCCGCTATTTCGGACTGTTTTATGTTACACTGATAATTGTCATTATTAGCTACCGCCTAATTTCCCGTCATTTTTTGGAGCTTTATCGGAAAAAGGGAGGAAATGTTCGCAAGGTAATATTGGTTGGGAGCCATGAGAATATGCAGGAACTTTATCATGCGATGACGGATGATCCTACATCCGGTTATCGTGTAATGGGCTATTTCGAGGATTTTCCTTCGGACCGGTATCCGCAGGATGTTCCATATTTGGGACAACCCAATGAAGTAAGTGTTTTTTTAGAAAAACATGCGGGGGAGATCAACCAGCTTTATTGTAGCCTTCCTTCTGTACGCAGTGCGGAGATTGTTCCCATCATTAATTACTGTGAAAACCATCTGGTTCGTTTTTTTAGCGTTCCTAACGTCCGTAACTATTTGAAACGTAGGATGCATTTTGAATTATTGGGGAATGTTCCTGTACTTTCCATTCGTTGTGAGCCATTGGAATCACTGGAGAACCGTATTATCAAGCGTGCTTTTGATGTTGTTTGTTCAGGGTTATTTCTTATTACGGTTTTTCCATTCGTTTATATATTTTTCGGAATCGCGATCAAGCTAAGTTCTCCCGGTCCTGTCTTTTTCAAGCAGAAACGCAGTGGTGAGGATGGTCGTGAATTCTGGTGTTACAAGTTTCGTTCAATGAAGGTTAATGCGCAATGTGATACTCTTCAGGCTACGGAAAATGATCCTCGTAAAACACGTATCGGAGAGATTATGAGGAAGACTAGTGTAGATGAATTGCCACAATTCATCAATGTGTTGAAGGGTGATATGTCTATTGTAGGTCCCCGTCCTCACATGTTAAAGCATACGGAGGAATATTCTAATCTGATAAACAAGTTTATGGTTCGTCACTTCGTTAAACCCGGAATAACTGGCTGGGCTCAAGTGACGGGCTTTCGCGGTGAGACGAAAGAGCTCTGGCAGATGGAGGGACGTGTGCAACGTGATATCTGGTATATAGAGCATTGGACTTTTTTATTGGACTTATATATTATGTATAAGACGGTGTATAATGCCATACATGGAGAAAAAGAAGCATATTAAAAAATAAAACTTAGGAATTAAAGGGCGTTTAATTATGAATTTAAGAATTATGATGAGAAGACTAAACAAAAGAAATTTGTGGCTACTATTGTTGCCATTCTTATTGGCTGGCTGTCAGTCTTATAAAAAGGTTCCCTATTTCCAGAATGTGGAAGTTGTGAACGAGGTAGAACAACAGGAAAAATTGTATGATGCTAAGATCATGCCCAAGGACTTGTTGACTATTGTGGTATCGTGTACCAATCCTGAATTGGCGATACCCTTTAACCTAACAGTAGCTAGTAGTGCCAGTTTGACTGCAAGTACTTCGTCTTATGTGACTACGCAACCTGTATTACAACCTTATCTGGTTGATAATGACGGAAATATAAATTTTCCAGTATTAGGAAAATTGAAATTAGGCGGCTTAACTAAACGGGAGGCTGAACAGTTAATAATAGATAAACTGAAGCCTTATATGAAGGAGACTCCCATTGTAACGGTACGTATGGTCAATTATAAGATATCTGTTATTGGAGAAGTTACTCGTCCCGGTACTTTTACTATCTCTAATGAAAAAGTAAATCTGTTGGAGGCATTGGCCATGGCTGGTGACATGACGGTATACGGTCTTCGTGATAATGTAAAGTTGATTCGTGAAGACGCAAATGGCAAACAACAGATTGTAACCTTGGATTTGAATAATGCCGAAACTATTCTTTCGCCTTACTATTGGTTACAACAGAATGATATTATTTATGTAACTCCCAATAAAGCAAAGGCTCGAAATTCTGATGTAGGTAATAGTACCAGTCTTTGGTTCTCCGCTACCTCTATCTTGGTATCCATTGTCAGCCTATTAGTAAATATTTTAAAATAATGATTTGCAATGAAAGAAACAGATTTCAACGAAGCGAAAGAATCTAAGGAAGAAAATATAGACGTCAAGGAACTCTTGTTTAAATATTTGATCCACTGGCCCTGGTTTGTGGGGGCGGTTGTGGCGTGTTTGATTGCGGCGTGGGTTTATTTGCATATATCCACTCCCGTATATAATATTTCCGCTACGGTTTTAATAAAAGATGATAAAAAAGGTGGTGGTGCCGGAATGCTTTCCGGGTTGGAGAGTCTGGGATTGGATGGTATGATCTCTTCTTCGCAGAATATTGATAACGAGATTGAGGTTCTCCGTTCCAAGACTATCGCCAAAGAGGTTGTTGAAGATTTGGGGCTTTATATATCCTATGTGGATGAGGATGAATTCCCTTCGAAAAATATGTATAAGACTTCACCAGTGCAAGTGAGTTTGACTCCCCAAGAGGCTGATTTGTTAGATAAGCCAATGGTTGTGAAGATGGCATTACAACCACAGGGAAGTATAAATGTGAATGTGAAGATAGGAGATGATGAATATCAGAAACATTTCGAAAAGTTACCGGCTGTTTTTCCTACCAATAAAGGAACACTTGCTTTTTTTCAGACACTAGATTCAATATTACCTTCTAAGAAATCGTCAAAGGAAATAGTGGGTGTAGAAAGAACTGTACGTAATATTACGGCAGTGATTAATAAGCCTTTGGCTGTAGCGAAAGGGTATTGTGGGAGTATGACTATCGAGCCCACTTCTAAAACCACTTCCGTGGCTGTCATATCTTTGAAAAACTCAAATGTACAACGAGGCAAGGATTTTATCAATAAGCTATTGGAGATGTATAATATCAATACGAATAATGATAAGAATGAAGTGGCACAGAAAACTGCAGAATTTATCAATGAACGTATTAGTATTATCTCCAAAGAACTGGGTAGTACGGAAAAGGACCTGGAAAGTTTCAAACGTGGGGCAGGTATTACGGATTTGACTAGTGATGCACAGATTGCTTTGACGGGTAGTGCTGAATATGAAAAGAAGCGTGTGGAGAATCAAACCCAGATTAATTTGCTGCAGGATTTGCAGAAATATATGCAAAATGAAGGTTATGAGGTTCTGCCCAGTAATATCGGATTGCAGGATGTGAATCTTGCGGCTGCTATCAACCGTTATAATGAGGTGCTTGTTGAGAGGAAACGTTTATTACGTACATCAACAGAGAATAATCCTACCATTATAAACTTGGATACCAGCATTAGTGCAATGAAAGAGAATGTCCAAGTCTCTTTAGACAGGGTGTTGCGTGGATTGTTTATCACAAAGGCTGATTTGGATCGTGAAGCGAGCCGTTATTCCCGTCGCATTAGTGAAGCACCAGGGCAGGAGCGTGAGTTTGTGAGTATTGCACGTCAGCAAGAGATAAAGGCTGGGCTTTATCTGATGTTACTTCAGAAGCGTGAGGAGAATGCTATAACTTTGGCTGCTACTGCCAACAATGCAAAGATTATAGATGACGCGATAGCAGATGATGCTCCTGTATCTCCTAAAGGTAAGATGATTTATCTGGTTGCCTTAGTGTTAGGAGTGGGAATTCCGGTGGGAGTTATTTATTTGCTTGAATTAACCAAATTCAAGATTGAAGGTCGTGCAGATGTAGAAAAACTTACTAGTGCACCTATTGTCGGTGATATCCCGTTGACAGATGAAAAGCAGGGAGCTATTGCTGTGTTTGAGAATCAAAACAACTTGATGAGTGAAACCTTCCGCAATATCAGAACGAATCTTCAATTTATGCTTGAAAATGATAAGAAAGTGATTTTAGTTACTTCTACAGTTAGTGGTGAAGGTAAATCTTTCATTTCTGCTAATCTTGCTATCAGCCTTTCTTTATTAGGCAAAAAGGTTATTATTGTCGGTTTGGATATTCGTAAACCGGGTTTGAATAAGGTATTTAATATTCCAAGAAAAGAAGTGGGTATAACTCAATATTTGGCCAATCCGGAAAAGAATTTGATGGATTTGGTACAACCCTCTGATGTTAGCAAGAATTTGTATATTCTTCCTGGTGGAACAGTTCCTCCTAATCCGACCGAATTGTTGGCCCGTGATGGATTGGATAAAGCAATTGAAACACTCAAGAAGAGTTTTGATTATGTAATTCTGGATACAGCTCCTGTTGGTATGGTAACTGATACATTGCTGATAGGACGTGTGGCTGATTTATCTGTTTATGTTTGTCGTGCAGATTATACTCACAAGAATGAGTATACTTTGATCAATGAGCTTGCTGAAAATAATAAATTACCTAAGCTGTGTACTGTAATTAATGGTTTGGATCTGAAGAGAAGAAAGTACGGTTATTATTACGGTTATGGCAAATATGGCAAGTATTACGGTTATGGTAAACGATACGGTTACGGTTATGGATATGGAGAACAAACTCACGACAAGGAATAGTAAATCCAACCAATATAATGGTCAATAAACTTCGATGCTGGATGCATAGATGAGATCCATTGATGACCTCTATTTTAAGTTAATAATGTCATAGAGTACTTTTAATACTTTACACAAAAGTGAGATGGAATATGTAGGTCCCTAACTTCATGCTACACACATGAAGAACCCTACATTTTGTGGTCAGGAAATATACAGCGGTGTATTCCTGATCAACGCCCTCATGTCGGTGCAAATCCGATGTGATTTCTATTATATCAACTGTCTGTGAAGATCGTTGATATTTTTTTTGTAAAACAGTGAATGGCGTGATGAATATTTTTTGTAGCTTTGTGAAAAATCGAATTGAAATGGAAAATTTACGAAGATATCCCATTGGGATACAGACTTTTTCGAAGATACGGGAAGGGAATTACCTTTATATTGATAAAACGGAATATGTTTATCGGATGACTCATTCGGCTTCTAGCTATATGTTCTTGAGCCGTCCACGGCGTTTTGGCAAGACTCTTGGCATGAGCATGCTGTCCAGCTTCTTTGATATTCGGACAGACAGCAGAGAATTGTTTCAGGGACTTGAGATCAGTAAAGACACAGAGCTTTGCAGACGTTGGCAGAATCAATATCCTGCCATATTTCTATCATTTAAAGATGTAGATGGACTGACGTTTGAAAGTGCATATGAAATGTTGTCGGCTACGATTACTGATTTGTATAAGAAACATCTGTATCTGCTCGACAGCGCTCAGATCAATGCGTATGATAAGGAAATTATGCATCAGATCATAGAGGGCAGAGCCTCTGTTACAGAGATAAAGAAGAGTCTGGCTCTTTTGATCACAGCGATGAGACAGCATTATGGCAGACAGGTTATTCTTTTGCTGGATGAATATGATGTTCCTGTTGCTAAAGCCAGCAGTCATGGATATTATGCACAGATGATGGAAGTAATCAAGGCATTGATGAGTACGACACTCAAAGACAATGCGTCTCTTCAATTTGCTGTACTGACAGGATGTCTGAAGATTGCGAAAGAGAGCATTTTTACAGGAACCAATAATTTTGTTTCAGATACAATAACCTCTTCTCATTTAAATGAATATTTTGGATTTACACAGAAGGATGTAGACAGCCTTTTAGAAGTAATGCAGGCTGCAGAGCAGGCAGAGAATGTCAGAAAATGGTACGATGGATATCACTTTGGGGAATTTGATGTGTATTGTCCATGGGATGTTATGAATTACTTGCGTGATCTTCAGAGAGACGATAAAGCCAAGCCGGCAAGCTATTGGAAGAATACAAGTGATAATGCAATTATTCGTTCTTTCATTGATTATGCGGGCAGCAGTATTACACGTAAGCTTGAGATTCTCATGTCTGGTGGCTATATCACCCAGAAAATAGAGGAGAATCTTACTTATGATTATTTACATGCTTCTGAGGATAATCTGTGGAGTATATTATATCTGACAGGTTATTTGACACAGGTGCGAGAACAGGATATTGGAGAGAAGATACCAGAAGGGCTGGCTGCGTTAGCTATTCCCAATGCGGAGATTCAGGAGATATTTGAAACTACGGTTCAGACATGGTTTTCTGATAGTGCCAGAAGTTGGAACAGACATGCTCTCTTTACTGCGGTATGGGATGGAGACAGTGAGGCTATGACCAGGGAGATGAACACACTCCTTCGCATGACGATCAGTTATCATGATTACAGGGAAGACTTTTATCATGCTTTTCTGTCTGGTATTTTCGCAGGAGCAGGATACATGGTAGAGTCCAACAGGGAACATGGAGAAGGACGTAGTGATGTTGTTGTCATAGATCCACACAATGGACGTGTAGCAGTATTTGAAGCCAAATATTCCATAACACTGGAGAGATTAGAGCCGGATTGCACAGAGGCACTTGCCCGGATTGATGACAGAATGTATGCGAAAGAATTCGAGGATAATTACGATCAGGTTCTGTGCTATGGTATTTCATTTTTCAGGAAAAGATGTTATGTTAAGAAAAAATAAGACATTTTTATCCAAACCTCTTGCATTGTCTTTTATAAGGTGTTACAATGCAGTTATGATTTATAGTGCTTGATGATAAAGAGTGGGCTTGCGAGTCCACTCTTTTATTCTGACATGCAACAACAGGAAAAGGACAGGTGAAGCAATGGCGAAGAAAGATGCCTATGAAGCACGGGCAGAAGAACTGCTGACGCCTATCGCTGCGGCGAATGGCTGTGAAGTGTACGATGTGGAATATGTAAAGGAAGGAAGCGACTGGTACCTGAGAGCTTACATTGATAAGCCGGAGGGAGTCAGTATCATCGACTGCGAGAATGTCAGCCGTGCTTTCTCAGATAAGCTGGATGAAGAGGACTTCATTTCAGATGCTTATATTCTGGAGGTGAGCAGCCCCGGACTTGGCAGGGCATTGAAGAAGGACCGCCATCTGGAGAAGAGCCTTGGAGAAGAAGTAGAGGTCAGAACCTATAAGCCTATTGATAAGCAGAAAGAGTTTACAGGTATCCTGAAAAGCTATGATAAGGACACCATTACAATACAGACAGAAGAAAAAGATTTAGTCTTTGCAAAATCTGACATAGCAATTATCAGATTAACGCTGGATTTTTAGCTTTAGGAGGGTAAAGGAAAAATGAATAAAGAATTATTAGAAGCACTGAATATTTTGGAAAAGGAGAAAGAGATCAGTAAAGAGACTCTTTTTGAGGCAATTGAGAACTCTCTTATGACAGCCTGCAAGAACCATTTCGGTAAAGCAGATAATATCACAGTACAGATCGACAGAAATACCTGTGATTATTTAGTATATGCTACTAAGGAAATCGTAGCAACACCTGATGATGTAGAAGATGATCTGTTACAGATCTGCCTGGACGATGCCAAGAAGCTCAACAAGAAGGCAGAAGTAGGTCTGAAGATCAACGTAAAGATTGAGTCCAAGGAATTTGGACGTATTGCAACACAGAATGCGAAGAATGTTATCTTACAGAAGATCCGCGAGGAAGAGAGAAGCGTTATTTACAATCAGTTCTTTGAGAAGGAAAAGGACGTTATGACCGGTATCGTACAGCGTTACTCCGGTAAGAACATCAGCATTGACCTTGGTAAGGCAGATGCACTTCTGACAGAAGCTGAGCAGGTAAAAGGCGAAGTATTCCGCCCAACAGAACATATCAAGGTATACATTCTGGAAGTAAAGAATACACCGAAAGGACCTAGAATCACAGTCAGCAGAACACATCCTGAACTGGTTAAGAGACTGTTCGAAGCAGAAGTAACAGAGATTCAGGACGGTACAG
>ERZ859967.1657-NODE-1657-length-9930-cov-1.870886_pt1 | contig 9930 bp, 18 predicted proteins | sample MGYA00510115_ERZ859967 | MGnify/ENA primary metagenome ERZ859967 (study PRJEB30046, sample SAMN00715171) | human gut metagenome | study: EMG produced TPA metagenomics assembly of the A metagenome-wide association study of gut microbiota in type 2...
CAAAAAATAAATGAATGTACGTGTTCTACGTGAGCTTGTTATATCGGTGGCGCATAAGCTGTCGGATGACATGGTTGGAAGGTATGATGAGGTGGTGACCTTAAAGAAGGTAATATAGCAGCAATTACAGGTAATTGAAAAATTCAGAGTGTGGCTACAGGACATTGCGAGGTAGGTTTGAATTTGAAAATTATCCGGAAAATAATAAAAAGTATCAGGAGAGAAATGACATGCTAAGATTAATTATCACAGCTTTATTTTTAGTAGTATTTTTTATATTCAGTATTCCGATGTTCGGCATACTGTGGATTATCGGCAAATTCAACAAGCCGAAGAAGGATATCCTTGCGCTGAGAATCGTGCAGTGGGCGTTTAAGGTAATCAGATTCCTGTGCGGGGTCAGGACGACGGTTATCGGATATGAGAATATTCCGAAGGACGAGCCGGTGTTATACGTAGGCAACCACAACAGCAATTTCGACACAATTATAGTATACTCAATGCTTCCAGGACTTACGGGCTTCGTTGCTAAGAAGGAGATGGAGAAGATACCGCTTCTTCACCACTGGATGAAGCTTCTGTACTGTCTTTTCCTTGACAGAAAGAATATCAAGGAGGGACTTAAGACCGTGCTTCAGGGTATCGAATATATCAAGAATGGTATATCGATAACCATTTTCCCGGAGGGAACCAGAAGCAGGACCGGGGAAATGGCACCTTTCAAGGAGGGAAGCCTTAAGTTCGCGGAAAAGACCGGCTGTAAGATAATTCCGGTTGTGCAGAACAATACCAGACAGATTATGGAGGCACATTCTCCGTTCATCAGAAAGACACACACGGTTCTTGAGTTCGGTGAGCCTATAGATGTCAAATTGCTTGACAAGGAGCAGAAGAAGTTCCTTGGCGCGTATACTCAGGAGATTATCCAGAAGATTTATGATAAAAATAAGGCGTTAGTGTAGATATAGGACAGGGGTCAGGTGGGTGATGGGACATGTACCTGACCCCTGTCCCAACCCCCTGTCCCAACCCAGCCACGTCAAAGGTCTATGCCCCGCCTTTATTTTTCGCTCTGTACTGTGCGGGCGTCATTTTATATTTTTCCAGAAAAATCTTATAAAAGTAACCCTTGTTGTGATAGCCGATAAGCTCCATTATGTAGTCAATACTGTAGCTTGTTGAGAGCAGAAGTTCTTCGGCTCTTTTCAGCCGACACTGTTGAAGATATTCAGTGTAGGTGAGACCGGCATGTGATTTAAGAAGCCTGTTAAAATAATCTTCCTGAAAATGAAATTCCTGCGTGAGAGCGGCAAGGGAAATGTCCGCAAGATGCTCATTCATGAATTGTGTAATCTCTTCAAACAAAATCCAGTTCATTTCGCGGCGCAGCTTCTGTGATATGGAGAAATCATACTGCGTGCTGAGTATATAGAATATTCTCAGCAAAAGACCCTGACATATATAGGGTGAAGCTTCATCGTGGTGGTCAAGCTCGTTTAGAAGCTGCATGAGCGTATCTTCAATCCTGAACCCATTTTTATCATGCCCGGTATTAGGCGGGAGTGAGTCAGATGGTAACGGCTTAAAATGAAGGTATTGCTGAAGCGATTTCTGTTTAAGCAGAGCTGTCTTTAAGAAAGCTGATATACGTTCAGTGGTTACTTTTTTTTCCATGACATCATCAAACATGATATTCGTGATTCCGAGAAAAAGAATGGTGGCAGGTTTATCACCAAGGATTTCCTGATGCTGGCAGTTGCGGTCTATCAGACAGAGCTCACCCTTGTGGAAAACGTATTCATTTCCAAGGATTTTCTGCCGGTATTCGCCATCTATTATATAGAATAATTCAAGATATTCATGTGAGTGCATCTGTGTTTTCATTCCCGGTGTAAATCCCTTGGAATAGAGAAAATGTGAGGCGGAGGGCAGCAGTGTCGCGGAAACAACATGTTGTGGGCTTATATCCCACATAAGTGCAAAAATATGCTCGGCTGCAGGCATTGGGTATGGCTTTACCTCTATCTCATGCGGAGCGTATTCCGGGCAGACAATCTTAAAGCGTGCCAGATTGTCGGAAAGAGGCATGTCTTTTCCTTCATATATAAGATTATGTGTGTAACGTTTTAAATCCATAGAGACTCCTTTTATTGATACAAGTCAATGGCTGCTGAAAGGGCGGGCGTGAGAGCACCATGCGTTGTGTGAGTTTTGCCCTTCATTTGCCGGAACTAAAATATATGCGTGAAGCAAACGTATTCATAGCCGGAATATGTGAATTTAGGTACACGCATATATAAAATAATATAGCGAAAAAGACAAAAGTTTTCAATTGTTTTATTTTAGCTGTGGTGGTGACGTATGTGGCAATAAAAAAATTCCGGTGGATAAAATCAACACTACACCACAGAATTGTGGATAATTTTCCCCAAAATTGTTTACAAAAAGCTTAAAAAGACATTGACATAACGGACAACCTATTATATAATGTAAAACTGTGACAGTACGAAAGTAAATGTTTAGCCAAAGCCCCGGTACGACATTTTACTATATACTTTCGCCGATTATACGGCACGTTGTCGGTCTTATCGCCGATGACATCCTATATGTTTTGAATAATTTACGCTTTTGAAAATTTCAAGGAGGTTGACCAATGAACACATTTATGGCTAGTCCATCAACAATTGAAAGAAAATGGTATGTAGTTGACGCTACAGGATATACATTAGGCCGTCTCGCAGCTAATGTTGCAGCAGTACTTAGAGGCAAGAATAAGCCTACATTTACACCAAGCCTTGACACAGGTGATTATGTAATCATCGTTAACGCAGACAAGGTTAAGGTTACAGGTAAGAAGTTAGACCAGAAGATTTACTTCAATCATTCCGACTATGTTGGCGGTATGAAGGAGACAACACTCAGAGAGCTTATGGCTAAGAAGCCTGAGAGAGCTGTTGAGTTAGCAGTTAAGGGTATGCTTCCAAAGGGACCTTTAGGAAGAACAATGTACACAAAGCTTCATGTATATGCAGGACCTGAGCATGATCACGCAGCTCAGAAGCCTGAGACATTGACATTTTAATTAAGGGAACAAGAAGGAGGAAAATACAATGGCTAAGGCAACAAGCGCAAAATTCTATGGTACAGGTAGAAGAAAGAGCAGCATCGCAAGAGTATATATTATGCCTGGTAACGGCAATATCACAATAAACAAGAGAAGCATTGATGAGTATTTCGGTCTTGAGACACTTAAGCTCATCGTTCGTCAGCCGCTCGTAGCTACTGAGACAGCTGATAAGTATGATGTTCTCGTTAACGTACACGGTGGTGGTACAACAGGTCAGGCTGGTGCTATCCGTCACGGCATTGCAAGAGCACTTTGCAAGGCAGACGCAGATTTCCGTCCGGTACTCAAGAAGAGCGGATTCTTAACAAGAGACCCAAGAATGAAGGAGAGAAAGAAGTACGGCTTAAAGGCAGCTCGTCGTGCTCCACAGTTCAGCAAGCGATAATTCAAACGAATATCAGAAAAGAGCAAATTTCCCCGAAAACATCGAGTTTTCGGGGATTTCTTTATATTCCGATAAATCTATCAGACACCACAAAAACACACGAAATTTCAACGGTAACTAACACATAACTAACAGGTAACTAACACGGAAAACACTGTCTTGTGTAAGACATTGCAAGTCTTGTGTAAGACACATTTTCGCAATAAAAAAGGACGAATCAATCGCCCTTTTCGTTGCAGTATTCAATGATACATGACCGGACATCCTTTTTCGTCCTGCAATGGCAGGAATGACCGTCCTTGAAAATGATGTCATATCCGTCGTGCGTGTTTCCAGTGATTTCGGAAATCATGTCTCTGTTCTTTTCTGCAATCTGCATTGTATCAAATAAACCGCATTGGTCTTTTCTGACAAGGTCTTGCATGTACGCATTGACCGACATTCCTTTACTGGATGCAAGAGCCTTGATGATGTCTTTCATGCCTTTAGGTACAACGAGATTGATTCGTTCGTAATGCTCACGCCCGAAATTGTTTTTGTATTCAGTTCTATTCATGGCACACCTCTATATTTTGTTGATAGCGTCAATCAGTTCCTCGATTTCAAAATGTGTATATACGACCTCTGTCACGCCCTGCCCTTTATGACCGACAATTTTCTTGATGACCTTGTCTGACACTCCGGCAACCGTCAACATGGAAATACATGTGTGACGGGTATCGTGAGGACGGTGTTTCATTCCGAGGGTCTCAATAAGTGGCGACCAGTACGAATCATAATAATTCCGGTATTTGAAATGTTCACCCTCCGGAGGAGAGAGGAGATATTCACAATCATTGAGGTTGTACCAGTATTCAAAGAACGGATAAACCTTTTCAGAGATTGGAGCGGTACGGATTCCGGCAGCAGTTTTCGAGGCGACAATCTTGAAATATCTTTCCTCAAGGTTCACATTTTCTTTCTTGAGGTCGAGGAGTTCGCCGATTCTGCATCCGGTATATATCAGCATGAGGATGACAGTATAATATATATTTGAATCCTTGACATCCCATATCTTTTTGACCTCTGTCTTTGAAAAAGGTTTCCGGTTGTATGCGTTCGGGTTTCCTGCCTTTTTGATGTCGAGGTATTCAACGAGATTCCGTTCTTTTGGAATGATCTCATGAATCACGGCGTATTTATACATCAGACCGAGCAGGACTTTCAATTTCCGGAGTGTTGGATAATTTTTGCCGGATTCATCGACAATCATTTGCAGGTGGTCGAGTTTGACATCGACAAACCGCATCCGTGCAAGTTTATCACACAACGCCCATGCTGCACGGTAGCCTTTGACATTGGAATCACTGACGGTCGGAAAATGTTCATCAGACCATCGCTCATATACATCCTCGAATGTGACTTTTGCAGCATCCACATCATAAGGATTTGCATTGAACTCCGCAAGTGCGGTCAATGCCTCTTTACGGGTCGGGTAATATCCAACGACCGTATATAATTGTTTTGATTTACCTGTTTTCGGGTCAATTTCCCATCCTTTTGTCTTTTTGGCAACATAAGGATTCCGGCGATTTCCCGATAATTTGTAAACCGTTCCGAATCCGTTCGGTAGTTTCATAAAATCACCATCCTAAAAAAGAGTATAAAAAATAAAACCAATGCAAAAAGCACGGTTTTATGATAGAATGGTGTTTGCAGGAACATTCTGTCGGTGCTTTTTGCAGGAGCATGAGACGGAGGTTTCACAAAGGCGATTCACATTGCAGTGTGGGTCGTCTTTTTTATTGTGCATTATTCATTTGCACGGCGTTCTTTTGCGACTTTTCTATACTTGCGACCGATGACAACACATGCGACACCGACCACAACAGCAATTATTCCGGCAACCGGAACAGCAAGCAATAGAATCAATCCTAAAAGTGCAAGGACAGCACCGAGAACAATCATGAGGATTCCACAAACACTGTATGTATTTGCAGAGTATTCCTTTTTCTGCGGTGCATTTGTTGAACTGGATGCAGCAGGATTTCCGTTTGCAGCCGTCAATCCTTTTGCGATGTCGGACACGCCGACGGTAGTTCTGTTATACACTGCGTTGTATGCTGCCTTTTTCGGGTCGTTGACGATTCCCATTCCCTTTTTACCATAAAGGGGATTGACCGCCTTTTTGACCTGCCGTTTGACTTTTCCTGTTGTTCTTGCCTTGATGCTTTTCTTGATGTTTGGCTTTCTGACACCGTATTTCATGAACACACCTCCATTTCTATAAAATCAACATTCTGTAAACTTTCCTCAAGAGAGGAGGTGAGCAGAATGAAAATCCTTGTGTGGGAAGTGAGAACCTCAAAAGGGTTCACATTGATGGAGTTATCGAAGAAATCCGGAATCGGAAAATCTACGATAAACAACATCGAAAACGGTAAGGTGTCACCGACATTGTTTCAACTTGAAATGATAGCGATTGCATTAGGCGTGAACATCACCGACCTGTTTGAATCCGAATACAAATAATTGTACCATAATGCAGCGGGATTCCGGCAGCAGGAGGAACGATTTCCATGATTATGGAAATCAACCTCGATATTTCCACAATCATGGAAATATATGATACAATGCAATTCGGAAAGGGGGTGGTGTCTCCCTTGAATTACAAAGAGGCTATTGTCGAAATAGTCGGAAAGATACACAGCGAACGCATCCTCAAGAGGATATACAAATTCGTGTTGCATCTCTACACCCATGAGACTGGCAGTTGAAAGACTGTCAGTCTTTTTTTGATGCAAATAAATCTATGATTCTTTGAAATGCTGCGATGTCCTCGTCGCTTGCCTCAAGTAGTGCCTTGAAAAGATTCTTGCGGGCATCGTCCTCACCTACCATGATGCGGTCAATTCTTTCGATGAAATCGTCGTCAGTGTCAACAAACATCTCACCGTCACCAGTAGTCAACCATATATAATCAACTCCGAACTCACGACATATCGCCTTTACGTTTGCATCTGTTACGGCATTTTTGCCGTTTTCAATAAGACTGACAGCACTTTTTTTCAAACCGATACGCTCACCGAATTTTTCAAGAGTGAGACCGAGTGATTTTCTAACTTCTTTTATACGCTCATTCTGCGTCATGCTGATTCACCTCCTCTGTTTTCTAAAGCATAACACCCAACGAAACAAAAATCAATAAAAAAGTTTATTCAACAAACAAAAAAGTGTTGACAAAGTTTATTGAACAAAGTATGATGTTTACAGAACAAACAAACAGGAGGTACAAAGATGAACGAACAGACATTATTTTCAGAGGAAGAACTTGCAAGAGTGGAAACAGAGGAGGAGAGACAGCACCTTATTGAATGTGCAAAGGATGAATCAAAAATTGACATGAAATATTATGAAATCATGAAAAAGTATGATTTGTTCGAGAGTTAGGAGAAACGAAAATGAAAGAAAGATATTTGAAATATGCAAAAATCTGCGAGAGAGCAGAAAAAATGAACATAAGCACAGGCGAAAGAGTGAGTGCAATGATGGATGTTGAGAGTGCAGACAAAAAATTCAATATGAGATTAGATGATTGGTTGAATGCGAATGATTTCAATTTTGCACATGATTATTGCGGTATTCAAAACAACATAAATCGGAATGAATTTCCGGCGACGGATTTCGGATATTTTCTCCCAAGATTTGCAGGTACATACTAAAAAGCCGAAACGGGGCAGCAGTCGCCCCGTCAGTGTCCGGATGGCAACCGACACTCTGACGATGGCAAGCCGAAAGACATCGTTCAGCGATACCGTGGGAAACATGGCAGCGGTCGCACCTGCTAAAAAGTGCGTGGATGGTCAACAGGTTTTTCTTGATTTTTTAAGGTGAAAAATCAAAACACGGTGTACATTGCCGGAAAAGAGGTGGACGGGATGAAAAGACCGAGAGAACCACCGACAGGAGGAAACAGGATGGATATAGGACGAATATTGCCGACAGAGGCAGCAGCAATCCTCAATGTGTCACCGCAATTCGTGAGGGTAGCAATGCAGCAGGGAAAACTCCCGATAGGAACGGCGGTGCAGATGTCCTCAATTTGGACGTATCACATTTCGGAAAAACTGCTTGCAGATTATTCCGGAAAGAACATAGAAAAAGAGATTGAGCGAATCCGAGGAGGTGTTGAAAAATGACGAGAAACGAGAAAAAGGCAGTGATTGAGAGCATGGCAGAAAAATTCATGAATATTGACGACCTTGAGGGAAAGTCAATGACCATTATGGTGATGTCTGCGTATGCCGAGGGTAAGGCAGCAGGAAAAGCAGAGGAGCGTCGCAGATGGGAACAGAAAGAGGCGGTTGCAGCCGTTTAATGAAAACGCCCCGTCATAACGGCGGGGCAGTACATAGCAGGAGCATGAGAGCAAAGATGATGACTGTTGCAGCAGTCGGAACGGAACAGGAGGAAACATGAGTATTGCAGAAAAGGAAAAACGTGCAATCGGATATTTGAAAGCGTTTGAACCAAAGGACGAACCGTATTATCTGTGTTACAGCGGTGGAAAGGATAGCGACTGTATTCGCATACTGGCAGAACTTGCGGGGGTAAAGGCTGATATAAAACATAATTTGACAACGGTTGACGCACCGGAAACAGTGCATTATGTGCAAAAAACGATAGGCAGAGAAAACATTGAACATCCGGAACTCCACTGTACCAGTGCGGACAAAAGAGAATCGGCTGCATCGGATGTCCGTTGCAAGGATTCAAGGGGATGAAAGATGATTTTCTTTTATATCCAAAATACAGAGCAGCGTATGTCAGAGCATTTGACAAAATGGTGATTGCAAGGGAACAGGCAGGGTTGACAAATAACGGTTCGTGGAGAGATGGCGAAAGTGTTATGAGGTGGTGGGTAGGAGATGACCCGAATCAAATGACATTAGAGGATTATTTCAAAAACGTGGGAATTGACTGGGAATAAAAGAAAAAGGACAACCATTGCAGTGGTCGTCCTTGTATCGACTGATTGTGTCAGTCGCTAACTGATAGAAATATTATAGCAAATCTGACACAAAAAAGCAACTTGAAAAGAGACCGAAAAGGTCTATAAAATCAAGGGTTTTCGGAACTTTTATCGTCCTTGTAATAGATAATAACAAGTCTACGAAAACATAACAGGAGGATTGTGCCAGATGGCAAGAAAAAGAGGGATGCAGTTTATCCCGTATGATTATGAGGCAGCATATAACAAAGCGATGGAGGACATGCACGAATGGTTCATTGAGAACCTGTTCCAACATCGAAAGAAAGTGATATATGCACTCAAAGAGATAACAGCAGGAGACCAGTTTGAAATTGAGATATATCCGCAGTTCCGAAGTATGGATGAAGTACCTCCGGAGGGGAGGACTATCAAGAAAGACAACAACAAGGCTCAAAAGAATCTGAATGACAAGAACGCAAGGAAATACGTTGAGAGACTAATCAATGAGAATTTCAGTGACCGTGATATTTGGATGACATTGACCTATGATGACGCACACCTCCCACCGGACGGTGATGTCGATGCAGCAATCAAGAATGTGCAAAAGTACATCCGACGCATCAATTATCAGAGGAAAAAGAGAGGTCTCCCGAACGCAAAATATGTCTATGTGACCGCATACAATCCGGATGCGGAAATCAGATGGCATCATCACATTGTCATGGATGGTGCGTTAGACATGGAGACGGTTGAATCCTGTTGGAAACAGTCAAGCAGGAATGAGGTTCGCAGGTTGCAGACGGACGAAAACGGTCTGTCCGGTATGGCGAATTACATCGTCGAAGAAAAGAACCGTGTTCCGTCGGAAAAGAGATGGAACAGTTCACAGGGATTGAGAGACCCACGAATCAAGGTCGTACACTCCAAACGTCCGGCAGCAGGAGGCAGCTATAAAAAAATAGGGTCATTTGTTGATGGTATGGTCAAAGACAGGGATTCAATACCGGAGATATTAAAAAAGTGGTATCCGGACATGGATTTCACGAACGCAAATGTGTACTATAACGATTTTAACTGCATGTTTTACATACATGCACGAATGAGGAAAAGGAGGCTACAAAGTGAAAAGACGGAAAAGACGGGCAAGACATGCAGGACGACGTGATGCGTTTCATTTGACCATGATTGCGGTATTGATGACGGTGTTGTGCTTGATGATAGTGAACATCAAAGAGCCGGAGCAGAACGAGGAGGAGCAGCCGGAGACGACACATGCGGAAGTGGTGCAGAATCCGGAAACAATCGTGCAGACAGCAGAGGAGACCGAAAGCAAATACAAGGTTTTTGACGGTATGTCCGAGGACTGGGGAAGTGATGACCTTGAGGGATTCGTGCTTTATGAGTTGCCGGAACAGTATGCGGATAAAGGCTATTTTCCGGAGAAAA
>ERZ859967.1658-NODE-1658-length-9930-cov-1.669367_pt1 | contig 9930 bp, 5 predicted proteins | sample MGYA00510115_ERZ859967 | MGnify/ENA primary metagenome ERZ859967 (study PRJEB30046, sample SAMN00715171) | human gut metagenome | study: EMG produced TPA metagenomics assembly of the A metagenome-wide association study of gut microbiota in type 2...
AGTGACTTACTTCCCTCGTAGAGACCGATAATAACTTTACAACCTGAATCCTTAGCGTTAAGTGCGTGTGCATGACCCTGTGAGCCATAGCCTATAACTGCAATTGTCTTACCATCAAGTAAGGAAAGGTTACAGTCTTCCTGGTAATAAATCTTTGCCATTTTAATATCCTCCTGAATATAAAAAGTATTTCTATGTAGTTGCGTGGTAGCTTAAACTACGCAATGACACCTCTCTTAAGTCCTGTAAGACCTGTTCTGGCTAAATCAAGAATCTCATAGCCATCTAAAAGTCCAAGGAAAGCAGTGAGCTTAGCTTCATTTCCCGTAAGCTCTATCATAACACTCTCAGGTGCTACGTCAACAATCTTAGCACGGAACACTTCCGCTACGGTGATAACCTGTGAACGCTCACTTGCGTCACACTTCACTCTGCAAAGTATAAGCTCTCTGCAGACAGATGCTCCCTCCGGAAGAACCTCAATGCTCTTCACGTCAATAAGCTTTGAAAGCTGCTTCTCAATCTGGTCAAGGACATCCTCCTCGCCCGAAGCTGCGACAGTCATTCTTGATACTGAAGGATTCTCTGTGACACCTACAGTAAGACTATCGATATTGTAACCTCTGCGGCTGAAGAGTCCGGCTATTCTGCTGAGTACTCCGGCTTCATTCTCAACCAACAGTGAAAATACTCTCTGTCTCATAAGCACCTCCATTAATCATCCTCCGACTGTTATGCTATAGAATATATAACAATTCATTCTGTTGAATATTCACAATTTTCTTCTATAACTGTATTTACAGCTCATAAATATGTCGGACGTTACCTAGTATTTTAACAACAGATTTCTGATTTGTCAACAGAAATTACTACAATACTTTACAACATTAAAACGCAAAAAACTTACACAGCTAAACCGTGCAAGTTTATTGTCATTTCTTGATTTATTTTAACTTTTCATCCTCCGTTTTTGCTTTGACCATGTCTATGGAAACATCATTTTTATCCGCTGCTTCTGCAATCTCATTCTTAACGGACTGATTATTCTCTCTCTTTACCACAGCTTCCCTCACAAACTTATACACAACCGACATAACCGGCACGGCAAACATGATTCCAAGTATTCCGAATGCCCCACCGCCCACAGTGACTGCGAATATAACCCATATTCCCGGCAGCTCAAGCGATGAACCGACAACTCTCGGATATATAAGATTCGTCTCTATCTGCTGAAGAATCACAAGATATACGATAAACATGACTGCCTTAATCGGTGATATGATGGCAAGCAGGATAAATGCCACTGCACCGCCTATGTAGGCACCTGCCACTGGTATAAGAGCTGTGACGGAAATAACCGTACTTATAAGCAGCGCATAATCGAATCTGAATATGAGCATTCCGATATAACATAAGCTGCCGAGAATAAGAGCCTCTATGCACTGTCCTGAAATATATCTTCTAAACGTATCCGCTGTTACAACCGCAAGCTTCGCAAGCTTATCATAGAACTTCGGAAGGCTGACCTTCACTGTCCTTGATATCTGGTTTATAAGCTTTTCCTTATAGACAAGAATATTTGCAGAAATCACAATCGCCATAATAATATTAAACAGGAAGCTCACAATATTACTCATAAAAGAAACAACCTGCGGCACCATATTTCCGATATATGTCAATGCTTTGTTGGCGAACATCTCTATATTATCGGAAAAGCTTGCGACAAAGCTGTTAAGGTCAATTGTATCAAAGTCATACTTCACTGTAAGTTCATTGACCATCTCCTGAAACTGGGCTATATATGTGCTCCAGTTATTGATAAATTTAGCAATACTCCTAGTCAGCTCAGGGATAACAAATGCCAGTAAAGCTACAATTATCAGAATAAAAATAAGATACGAAAGCACAATGGAAACAGCCTTCGCCGGCTTCTTACTCTTTTTAAAAATAAACCTCTCCAGAAATTTCCGTATCGGAACCATCAGCATATTAAGTATAAATGCCATAAATATTCCTATCCAGAACGGCATAAGGATTCTGCCTATCAGTGCCACTTTTCCCGTGATGGCAGCCACATTGAGCACAGCAAACAGCACAAGCCCTGCAAAAGCTATTATCAGACATGATTTTTTTATACTATAATTTTTCAACCTTTCTCCTCCTCTTAACTTTTTCTAATCATAACACCACAATAATTATTTATCAACTTATTATTTATATTCTGCTGACATCTTGTAACCAAAAATGCCCCCGGCAGAAATTGCTGCCGGAGGCATATTCTTGTAATGACCCAGAATTACCGTCATTATTATTTTGTTATATATCTTCTCTTTCTGAGGAGACATGCACCTGCAACACTGCCTGCTAAGAATATAATGCCCATAAGCACTGATGCGGTTGAATCGAAACCGGTTGAAGGAGCTGTGATAATTGCCTCGTCCGCCTTTACAAGCACATAAGTTGAGAAATGGTCAACTGTGAATGTAACCTTGCCATCCTCACCTACTGTCACTGTCTGACCCTTATCCATCACAGTGTTAAGCTCCTCATTGTAGTAGTAAAGCTTAAGCTGTGTACCTGCTGCAAAGCCCTCTGCCTTAACAGTGATTGCTACCTTACCATTGAGATATCCGACTGATTCGAATGTGCATACAAGCATATCCTTATCCTCAACCTTTAATATCTCCTTTGCCTTCTCAGAAGCAGGAGCATAGTCATTGAACTTCACATTGAATCTGAATAATGAATCAGGAAGTGAATTAAATGTTGAACCGTCAATAGTAAATGTCGCTACAACATTTCCGTTCTCATCTGTAACATCCACAACCAGTGTCTTCTTATCATTGATAAGCTTTGTGAATACATCATTTGAAACATATCCATCCTTGCCGACCTTCTCTGTCACAATGCTGTCTGCTGTTGAGAGTACAGAGCTGCCTGCTGCTACACCACTTGGTGTCCCGGATGTGTCTGGAGTCTCCGGTGTACTTGGGGTCTCCGGAGTCTGTGTATTGCCGTCAAGAACAACCTTGGTTGAAGGTGTTCCTGTAGGACGTGCACCGATTCCCTCTGCTACGGCATCTGTAGTCTCAAGGAAACCATTAAGGTTAAGTGTACCATCTTCATTTCTTGTTGGAAGAACTGAAGTATCTACATTTACAAACCAGTCTTTAGTTGCTTCAACACCTAAGTTATTATAAGAAGCACTTCCATTATAGATATAGTTATCCTCGCTATGAAGAGCAAAAGGAATTAAATCATCAAGTTTAGTGTTCTTATCATTGTTTAAAGAAATTAATCCCTTAACAACCCATTCTTTTCTGTTTGAATCCTTTGTATTAAGACCTACATTGTAAGCACTATTCTTAATAGAATTGTTGTATGATGTACAATCATATATCTTAATATCAGGACAACTGTTACTTGTGATTCCCTTAGCATGGTTATCAAATGTGATGCTGTTCTTAAGAACATGTCCACCCTTTAAGTAACCACCACCAAGCTTGAATCCGTTACCTTCACCATATTCATAGTTAGGATCTGTAATATCATCTGTTGTAAGCCATCCATTGTTGTATGCTACACAATTTTCAATTGTAACTGAACCAATTGTACCAGATACTGACTTAGCATAGAGATCCCAGCCATCATCAATATTGTTATGTGAAATACATCCGTAGAATCTGTTTCCGTTACCACATGTAAGCTTAGCTGCGAAACCATCTGCATCGTTACGTCCAGCATCACAGTTATCAAAAGATTCACAGTTCTTTACAAGGTTATCTGTTGGCCATAACTTATACTTAATACCAGTCTTGTTATCAGCACCTCCTGAACGGCTTATCTGGATACCTGAATTAGCTGCATGTTCAACTGTACACATTTCAACAATATTGTTGTTACCATTAATCTGGATACCTACGCCTGATGAATCCTTAACATAGATACCATATACGTGCCAGTAATCACCAATGATTGATAAACCACAGCCTTCAAATACTGCCTTACCTGTATTCTCAGCAACAAGAGTTATCATTCTGCTTGCTGTACCACTTACGCTTCTCTGGATTGATATCCAATCCTTATATGTACCATCTTTAAGTACGATAGTCTGTCCTGGCTGTGCATACTGTACTGCTGTTGCAAGATTAAGTGGCTTAGCCTCTGTAGCATCACCATCTTTTGTTCCATCTGGTGATACTATAAGAACACCATTCTCTTCTCCATATGTAGCACGCTTAACTGTTACATCACCCTTAAGTTCATCTGTAGATGTAATCTTATCACTTGCCTTAGGAGCATATGTATAAGATATCTTATTGTCACCAATATTAACTGCTACATTTACTCTTGCAGCATCACCAGCTGATAATACTCTTTCTTCTGTCTTACCATCTGGACCTGTTACTTTAAGTGTACCATCACAGTTAGGAACATAGATAAATTCATAGCTTGCTGCACCTACTGTATTAGAAGAATATACTCTTCCGCTTGGTACTATCTTGTCGTCACCCTTATCATTAGATGTAATACCCTTACTCTCTGATTTAGTGAACTTGATGTTACTAATCTTAACACCAATCTTTCTACTTACCATCACACCAACAACAACTGTTCCATCTTCCTGTACTGATGTGAATGAATTATCTGTATTTTTAAGTTCTTCACCATTGCATACTGCTGTATATCCTTCATCTGTCTTCTCAAGTGAGAATTCATATGTTGAATTTGCTGCAAATGATGTAGCTGCCTTAAAGTCTTTCTTTGTAACAACTCTGTCAACACCATCATTATTAGATGAATCTGCTGATGTATAACCTGTTACATTTCTCATACAAGCTGTTTTTGACTTGCTGCTATATACCATAGATGAAGCATAGTTGAAATACTTATGTACATAGTCAACCTTGCCCCAGTTGTTAATACCAAGTGTATCAGCTGCTACTACACCAAAACCAGTTTGGTTATCTGGTGTCTTAGAAGTATCTGTTACTGTAAATGTAGCTGATAACTTAAAGTTCTCTGTATCTGGATCAATCTTTGTATAGTAGTAAGAGAAACCATCTTCATCATCAGATATCTTACCACTTGTCTGTGAAGCAATTTCAATTGTTCCGTTTGTATTAGAAATATCTAAAGCTTCAACGTTGTTCTGCTTATTAGCTGTCTGTTCCTGTGAATCAAGATCGTACTTAGTTACTGTTCCATCTTCTGCTGTAATAACCGCATTAGTTGTCTGTGCAGAACCTACTGTGGCTACATACCATTTCTGATCTGCATCCTTCTTAACTTCAACTGTTGCAACAGCATTAGCAACGAATCCATCGCTGTTTCTTATTGCTTCAACCTTAAACTCATAGCTCTTACCAGCCTCAAGTCCTGTTACTGTGTAATCTGCCTGGCTTGCTTTAAGATCTTTAACAGCATATGTAAAATCACCTGTGCTTCCAGCTTCCCTATAGCTTACTGCGTAGCTGTCTGCATCTTCAATATTAACCCAGTCAAGATATACGCTTCCGTTACCCTTATTCTGTGCCCATGTTATAACTGGCTTTCTTACTGCAAGTGTATATGCACCATAGCTGTATGCACCACTTGACTTATCAGCTGCACCAACTCTCTGTGCAACTGCTGTGAATGTATAATCACCTGACCAGAGTGGTGTAAATGTAACTGAATCTGTCTGTGCCTTAACATTAACTGTAGATACTTCATATCCACCTTCAAGCATAGTAACCTTTACATTCTCAGCACCTTTAAGTTCATCTATAACTGATGTGAAGTTAACAACAAAGTTTCCATCTGCGTCTGTTGTAACTGAATTGATAACAGGAGCTTCTACTGTATCCCATGCAACTGCCTGCTTATTCTCTTCTGGATCATATTCTACCTTGATATCATATATGTCAGCACCCTTAGCACTACCAATATAATATGTACCTGGCTTAACATTTTCTAATGTATATGTTCCTATCTCATCTGTTACACCTAACTGACCTATTGCTGTACCAGAAGTAACTCCTGTCTTAGCATATATAAGGTTAGTACCTTCACCAGATGCTCCCTTAGCTGCCGCTACAAGAGTAATCTTAGCAGTCTTTTCAACATTAACCTTAATTGTTGCTGTTCCATCTGCTAACTTAGTAGCTCCACTAAGCTGAAGCTTATTGTTATATGTAACACCCTTATATTCTGCTGGTGCTGCTAACTTAATAAATACATTCTTTGAACCCTTGCCAGCTACTGTGAAGTAACCATCTGTTCCAACTGCTGTATCTGCTGTTACCTTGAACTTGCCATCTGCATCTGCATTAGAAAGATCCAGGTCATTAGCATTCATTTCATACTTCTCAATATACTTAACACTCATATTAAATATATCAAGACCATTCTTAGAACCAAGCTTATATGTACCAGCTGGAAGCTCTACTGTATACTTAGCTGCTGTACCCTTTTCAAATACTGCATCTGCAAGTGTAACTGTGGCACCGCCATCCTTAGCATACTGTAACTCTGGAACTCCTGAACCCTTCTGGGCTGCTACTAATGTAAGTCTGAAATCCTGCTTTGCTGTAAATGTGATAGCAGACTTTTCTTTTCCATCTGCGAATGATGGACTTCCATCTAATCTTAATGATGTTGTAAGTGTTTCCTTACCATAAGCTACTGACTGACCTGTAACTAACTTTGTCTTGTCACCATTCTTATATACACTAAAGGAACCTGATAATGTATCATCAGCTATAAGCTTACCATCAGCACTAAACTTTGATGCATCTACTGTTGCACCATCAACTGTATATTCTGGTAAACGGCTCTGAACCTCTACATATAAGAAGTTACCACCATTGTTACCACCTAACCAGTACTGACCGGCTTCATCAAGATTAAACTCAATCTTGTTAACAATGCTTGTATCGTTTTCCATCTCAATTGATGTAGCCTTAGCTCCTGCTTTGGCATACTGGAATGAATGTTTATTATTAACAGCCTTTACTGCAACATAAGCAATAACCTTAACTGGCTCTGTTGTAGTAAATGTTATACCTGCCTGTCCTGTAGATGTATTTAATCCACCTCCAAGATTAAGCGCCTGTGAATATTCACCCATGTTACATTCAAGCTTATCAGCTAATGTTTTTAATGAGTTTTTACCACCCTTAGAAGCAACAGTGAAATAACCATCTGTTCCTACTTTAATATCTTCTGTGACCTTGCCATCTGCGCCAAACTGCTCAGCTTTAAGGTCAGCGGCATCCATGACATAAGCCTTTTTTGCCACTGCTGTTCCTTCACTTCCAGTACTTTCAGCTGCAACAACAGCCGCTGGAACAGAAGGGAACATACCTACCAACATAAGTACTGCGCTAAACATAGCAAATACTCTGTTAAAAGTCTTCTTCTTCATAACTTCCTCCTGATATATATTTGATTCACATTTCTAAAAAACTGTACAATATAAACAATTCCTCAATTAAAACAATCAATTCTTTAAATAATTATTATAACATTACCAAAAAAACGCCTTTTCTTTTTTGTAATACTTTTATAATTATTTTTCTTTTACCCAATATTTTTTAGAAATATTTCACAAGTAAACGTATTATATATCATTTATTATAATAAAGCAACCTATTTTACATAAGTTTTGTAACATTTTTGTAACAAAAATGATTTTATTCACTTTCAAGCAGCTTATTGTATATATCCCTCTTAGATACTCCTCTGTCCTTAGCTGCTGCCTTCATAGCTTCCTTCTTATCCATCCCCTGGTCCATATACATCTGTACATGCTCCATCTCAGACATAGCCTTCCACTTATCCTGTTCCTCCTGCTTTATCGCATCACGGCTCTTACCTGCGATAACAAGAACAAACTCGCCTCTTGGCTCATTCACTTCATAATACTCACAGGCTCCATCAAGTGTTGTCACCATGCTGTTTTCATATCTTTTCGTAAGCTCCTTGCACACTGTTATTGCACGTTCACCACCAAGCACTGTGCTAAGCTCCTTAAGTGTCTTTAACAGCCTGTGAGGTGCTTCATATATAATCATTGTTCTTGTTTCTGACTCAAGCTCTGAAAGTATGTCTTTTCTCTCATTTTTGTCCGATGGAAGAAATGCTTCAAATGCAAATCTTCTTGTAGCCTGTCCTGACATTGTTAGTGCTGTTATACAAGCTGCTGCCCCAGGTACACTTGATACCTTTATACCTGCCTCAAGCGCCTGTCGTACAAGCTCCTCTCCAGGATCTGATATGCCAGGTGTTCCTGCATCAGTTATAACGGCCACATTTTCACCCTTAAGCATTTTCTCAACTAGTGTTTTTGCCTTGTCATACTTGTTATACTCATGATAACTAGTCATTGGCGTATTTATTTCAAAATGATTAAGCAGCTTTATACTGTTTCTCGTATCCTCTGCTGCTATAACATCAACCTCTTTTAATATTCTTAACACCCTGAATGTTATATCCTCAAGATTTCCTATAGGTGTCGCACATAAATATAACTGTCCTATACCCTGGCTTATGCCTTTTTCCGATTCCAATATATCTTTATTATCCATACAAACACCCTTTCATATTATAGCTTACATTTAATAAGATTTCATTTAATAATCTTTCATTAATTTATAGCCTTCCAGATTATTCATATCCGAAATCATCCAGGATTCATTCTTTCATTCCATACATATCCAGAAGTTCTGCTGTATAACTTCCGTCTTTATTATATACAATAAGTGGTTCCTCCACTTTAAGCTGCGAATTTCCACCTTTAACTGCCTCTATAAGCACCATATTGGCAGGCTTATCCACATATGGATATACAAGTCTCATTCGTTTAGGCTCTAAGTGGTTGTTCTTCATAGATGTAAATATATCTACTAATCTTGATGGCCTGTGTACCATATACATATGCCCCTTAACCTTAAGACACTTAGATGCCTCTCTTACTACATCTTCAAGACTACATAAAAGCTCATGCCTTGCTATGGCCTTTGCACTTTCAGGATTAACTATTCCATGATTCTCATTCATATATGGTGGATTACTTGTCACAACATTAAAAGAAGCCCCACCAAATATACGTGAAGCTTCCTTAATATCACCCTGAACCATATTTACGTGATCAGAAAGGTTATTCAAACTGACATTTCTTGCTGCAAGATTGAAGCTTATATCCTGTATCTCAAGTCCTGTATACATACCACCAGGATTCTTAGCCTGCATAAGTATAGGTATTATACCATTCCCTGTACCAAGATCCAGCACCTTATCATTCTTTCCTGCTTTTGCAAATGTAGACAATAAAACAGCATCCATACCAAAACAGAACACATCTGTATTCTGGATTAACTTAAGATTATCCCTGCATAAATCATCTATTCGTTCATTAGCATTAATCTTATATTCTGCATTAATACAAGCTTCTGCATTTATCTTAACATCAGTCATCATTGATATGGGCTTTTCCTTCCTTTCTCTCAAGCTCTTCAAGCTCTTTTAACTCTTTATCATCTATGTTCATTCTGTCGTTTTTTCTTTTAGGCTTAAATCGCAGCTCTGAAACAGGATATTCCCTTATTTCTTTCTCATCGCCATCAAGTGTTACTATAACTTTAACAAGCTGTCTTAATACATTGACACTTGACACCTCACCTTTAAGCTTCTCAGGAGTGGTTACATAATCTCCTACACTTGGAAGATGGCTGTTAAGCTCTTCATAAGTTTCCTGCTCATTCTTAAGGCAGCACATAAGTCGTCCACACACACCTGATATTTTAGATGGATTAAGTGAGAGATTCTGCTCCTTTGCCATCTTGATGGAAACCGGCGCAAATTCCGAGAGATAGGTGTTGCAGCACAGCGCACGTCCGCAGATACCGATTCCGCCCACGATCTTTGTCTCATCGCGGACACCGATAG
>ERZ859967.1663-NODE-1663-length-9914-cov-1.681814_pt1 | contig 9914 bp, 10 predicted proteins | sample MGYA00510115_ERZ859967 | MGnify/ENA primary metagenome ERZ859967 (study PRJEB30046, sample SAMN00715171) | human gut metagenome | study: EMG produced TPA metagenomics assembly of the A metagenome-wide association study of gut microbiota in type 2...
ATACACTACGAACATCAATAACAACTGCACATTTCTTCATTCGGGCATCAGTTGACTGTTCGCATAAATCATAGAAAGTTCCAAGTAACATTGGTGGCATATTATCTACACAGAAATATCCAATATCTTCAACTGCTCTAAGTGCAGTTGATTTACCTGCACCTGACATACCTGTAACAATAATCATCTTCATCTTATCATCTTCTCTTTCTTATCTGCCCTTAATTACTGGTCTGTTTAATTATAACAAGCCTTAGAATCCAACCTTTACAACTTCCAGTTCCAGCCCGACACCGAACTTTTCCATAACTTCACTCTTAATATAATCCGTAAGCTCGCATACATCCTTCGCAGTTGCATCGCCCTTATTGACAACGAATCCGGCATGCTTCTCCGATACCTGTGCGCCACCTCTTGCACAACCCTTAAGACCTGCATCCTCAATAAGCTTTGCTGCAAAATATCCTTCCGGTCTTTTAAATGTGCTTCCGGCACTAGGATACTCAAGTGGCTGCTTCTGCCTTCTCTTAGCTGCCAGCTCTGAGATATTATTTCTTATTATATCCGGTTCACCTTTTCTTAATTTCAAAGTTGCTTCAAGAACAATCATATTGCTTTTCGCTACAATACTTGTTCTGTATCCAAGCTCAAGTTCATCTGCTGAAAGCTCCCTGATAACACCTTCATCATCAATAACCTTTGCACTGACAAGAATATCCTTGAACTCCCCACCATAAGCACCTGCATTCATTCTTACAGCACCACCTATGCAACCCGGAATACCTGTTGCAAATTCAAATCCGGCAATTCCATTAGCAGCAAGCTGGTTGCCAAGTCTTGTAAGCTTCATACCTGCACTTGCTTTGACAAGCACTTCATCTGAATTATCCTGTGAATCCTGAAGAAACTCATAATCTGAAAAACTATCGCCAAGCTCAACTACAACTCCCCTGAAGCCTTCATCACTCACAAGAATATTACTGCCATTTCCAATAACAATATATTTAATGTCCGATTTTTTCAAAAATGCGATAACATCTGCTATCTGCTTTTCTGCCTGTGGTGTTACATAATAATCTGCAGCACCTCCGATTCTGAATGTAGTATGTGTCTTCATTAGTTCACCTGTTCTTACATTCCCGGCACCAAGCATTGATATTAATGCTTCTGATAACATTTTATTATCCATATAATCTCACTATCCTTAATACTAATTTCCAAGAATAAGCTTTGCTGCTCCATACATTCCTGCATCATTACCAAGAGCAGCCTTAACTATCTTAGTCTGTCTGCTCGCATGGAACACACATTCCTTATAATACTTATCAATAAGATTGATAAAATATTCCCCTGCGGCAGAAACTCCGCCACCAATTACAAATACCTCCGGGTCAACCATTCCCGCTGCACATGCAAGTCCTTTTCCAAGATACCTGCATACATACTCTGTTACCTGTATAGCAAGGGCATCTCCTCCCTTAGCCTCGTCAAATATAACCTTTGCCGATATGTATGGCACACTTCTTAAAGATGAAGGCATATCACTTTCTGCAAGCATACGGTTAGCCGTTCTTACAATTCCAGTTGCAGAAGCAACCTGCTCAAGACATCCTTTCTTTCCACAGTTACAGCTCTCAGTCTCACCGTAAACAAGTGGAACATGCCCTTCCTCACCTGCCGCACCGTTAAATCCATAAAGAGGCTTTCCATCAATAATAACTCCACCGCCTACACCGGTTCCAATTGTCACCATTACCATGCTGTTATATTCGCTTCCACCGCCTACCCAGAATTCTCCGAGTGCTGCCATATTGGCATCATTACCAATCTTAACAGGAATACCTGTAAGCTCAGACAATACATTGGCTGCATTAAATACTCCCCAGCCTAAGTTAATACATTTGTTGACAGTTCCATCTTCAAGACAGGCACCAGGAAGTCCCATTCCGATTCCTGCCACATCCTCTGTTGTCATATTCATATCTGCAAGAACGCCCTTGATATACTCACTTATATCAGGCAGAATCAGGCTTCCACCCTCATCCTTTCTTGTAGGAATCTCTTCTTTTCTTAACAGTTCACCTTCTTCAGAAAATGTACCACATTTGCAGGTTGTTCCTCCAACATCAATTCCAAATATAATCTTACTCATCGTCATCCTCCCCGCCTCTCATAAGATTTTCCTGTACTCTTCTGTATAATTCCTTTGCTGCATTATATCCCATCATCTTCTGTCTGTGGTTGACCGCTGCTGACTCAACAATTACTGCAAGATTACGTCCGGGTCTTACCGGAAGCGTATGGCACACAACCTTATTGCCAAGATATTCTATGTATTCTTCCTCAAGTCCAAGGCGGTCATACTCTCTGTCCTTGTTCCAGTCCTCAAGCTTGATAACCATATCAATTTCCTGAGTTTCCTTAACACTTTCAACACCGAAAAGTGTCTTGACATCAATAATACCAATGCCTCTGAGCTCTATAAAATACTTGGTAACTCCCGGTGCGCTTCCAACCAGAGTCTCGTCACTGACCTTTCTGATTTCAACCGCATCGTCAGTTACAAGACGGTGTCCTCTCTTTATAAGTTCAAGCGCAGCCTCGCTCTTACCAATACCAGACTCACCTGTGATAAGTACACCTACACCATATACATCAACTAAAACACCATGAATTACGATACATGGTGCAAGCTGGACCTTCAGCCAGCGTATTACTTCTGCTGTAAATGAAGATGTTGCCTGGTCTGTCATAAGAAGAGGTATCTGATACTTAACCGCAAGTTCAATAATCTTAGGCTCTGGCTTTATACTCCTGCAGAATATAATACATGGAATATTACTTGACAAAAGCTGCATATATCTTTCATATCTCTCCTGCTCAGAAAGACTCTCAAGATAAGCATGCTCCACATTACCAATAATCTGTAATCTGTCATTATCAAACTGGTCATAAAAACCTGTAAGCTGCAAAGCCGGTCTGTTCACATCAGGCAGATTAAGCCAGATTCCGGACACATCTATCTGTGGTGTAAGATTAACAAGATTCATTTTCTGGATAACTTTAGATAACTTTACCCTCTCTTTACCATTATTCATATATTCTCTGCCTCCAAACTCATGTTTACGATTTCATATATCCTAAGTTTATCACAGACAAGCTCTAAATGCTATTATAAAAGTATTATCAATGAAAGAATTTGTATATATTCTCAGCCACATTTTCAGTAATACCATCAGCCTTCATAAGCTCATCCACTGATGCCTGCCGTATCTTTTCTATATCAAGAAAATGCTTCATAAGTGCCTTTCTTCTTACAGGTCCGATTCCTTCAATCGAATCAAGTACAGAAGATACCTGTGCCTTATCTCTTAAGCTTCTGTGATAAGTTATTGCAAATCTGTGTGCCTCATCCTGCACTCTTGTAATCAGCTTAAAGCCCTCGCTGTGCTTATCTATCGGTATCTCAATATTGTTATAATACAAACCTCTTGTGCTGTGGGTATCATCCTTTACCATACCGCACACAGGAATATTAAGTCCCAGTTCCTTAAGCACATCAAGTGCAATATTCACCTGGCCGCGTCCGCCATCCATCATAATAAGGTCTGGATATCTCGAAAATCCGTGACTATCCTCAAGTCCTTCCCGCTCACGCATACCCCTTGTAAAACGTCTTGTCAGAACCTCACGCATGCTCTTATAATCATCCGGTCCCTTTACTGTTCTTATCCTGAACTTGCGATAATCATTCTTCTTTGGTTTTCCATCCTCGAAAACGACCATTGAGCCAACACTTTCAACGCCATTTGTATTAGATATATCATAAGCCTCTGCTCTGTGAAGTGTCCCAAGTCCAAGCCAGCCAGCAATCTCTTTCATAGCTCCTGTTGTCCTGCTCTCCTCACGCTTAATCTTCTCCGCATCCTGTGTAAGAACAAGCTGGGCGTTCTTATATGCAAGCTCAACCATCTTTTCCTTGTCGCCCTTCTTAGGTGTGACAATACTTACCTTGCGACTCTTTCTTGCACTAAGCCACTGTGCTATTGTATCCGCATCCTCTATCTCGTACTGCACCATAATAATATTAGGTATAAATGGAGTTCCGCCGTAATACTGTTTCATAAATTCCGAAATTATGTCACTCTTAGAGTCACCTTCGGCAACCTTCATATGAAAATGATCTCTTCCAAGAAGCTTGCCCTGCCTGATAAAGAACACCTGCACAACTGCGTCCTGACCGTCACTTGCACACGCAATGACATCTCTGTCATTAACATCATCTGCTGTAATCTTCTGCTTCTGTGCAACCTGCTTGACACTCATTAACAGGTCTCTGTATCTTGCAGCTTCCTCGTATTCCATCTTCTCAGACGCTTCCTGCATCTGCGTTGTAAGCCTGTCCATAATCTTCTTGTAATCACCATTTAAGAAAGCTACAACCTCATCAATTCTTCTTCTGTATTCCTCACCGCTTACATATCCCTGACATGGTGCATCACACTGTCCGATATGATAATTAAGACACGGCCTGTCCTTGCCCTCATCTTTAGGCAGATTTCTGTTACAGGTTCTTACCTTATACAGTTTGCATAGAAGTTCAATAGTGTCCTTGACTGCTGCCGCAGAAGTGTAAGGACCGAAATACTTACCTGCTCCATGCTTCATCTTTCTTGCAAAAAGTACCCTTGGATACTCTTCACCAACGGTAATCTTAATAAAGGATAACTCTTGTCATCCTTTAGCATGGTATTGTACTTAGGCCTGTGCTCCTTAATAAGATTGCACTCCAAAACAAGCGCCTCAAGTTCAGAATCTGTGATAATGTACTCAAAGTACTGAATATGTGACACCATCTGCACAATCTTGGCAGACTTATTCCTGCTGCTCTGGAAATACTGTCTTACACGATTCTTTAAAATCTTCGCCTTACCTATATATATTATATTGTCCCACTTATCATGCATAATATAAACTCCCGGTTTTGCCGGGAGTTTCTTAAGCTCTTCTTCTAAATTAAACATACTACAAGCTTCTTCAATCCTCTGGCTTTCTTAAGTGCGTAGCTTCGCACCTGTCTTATAGTATTTATTATCCCAGTTATGTCAGCTTTGTCAACACATTTTACATTACCAAATCTGACCGCAAGGATTGTCTGCACTGCTTTCTCAAGTCCCATATTCTTAAGATTCGCATCCTGTGCAGTTATTTCTAATATATATTCTTCATAATCAATTCCGGGTTCTCTCTTATATCCCAGACAAGCAAGAAGCTTTTCAAGATAAGAATACATTTTCATAAGCTTTACTTCATCTACTGAACTGCTTCTTAATAAATGTATTCTTGATACTATCCTGATTGCAGCCATTGCAATTAATATAAGAAACGCTAACATTGCTGTACATACAACAATCAGTACTGAATTAATATGTATCTCACCTGAGAAGCTGTCAGTATCAGAGACAGCTTCCTGCGCAGTACTTTCAGTACCTGGCTCATCTGTATCATCAACTGTCATATTTTCATCAACTGATGAATTACTATTGTCAGACTGGCTCTGTCTCTCACTTTCATCCTGTGTGGAACTTTGCTCAGTATCCTCAACTTCTCCATAGCCAGGTGTTGCATCAACAATAACCCATCCATATCCATCAATATATGCCTCAACCCATGCATGAGCTGCATTGTCGTAGACATCATATTTCATATACTTATTGCTCTGCCTGTCAGTATAATATGCGCCTGTATTGGTATTAACCGTATATCCTGCACAATACCTTGCCGGTATACCCGCACATCTTAATATAACTGCTGCCGAGGTAGCAAAATATGTACAATACCCTCTCTTGCTTTCTCTTAAGAAATACTCAACAACGCTCTTTCCCTCACTCTTCCTGGTTTAAGAGTATATGTATAATTATCTTTAAGATAAGATACTATTTTCTGTATATATTCAACCTTTTCATCTACTGTCTGTAAATTCCTCTTTCCAAACAGTTGTGCTACAACAATTCTGTCATCTTCAGATACATCAAGATACTGCCCGTGTGCATAGCTTTCATATGAATTAACGATAGCAGAGTTTCTGTATTTCTTCATAAGCTGCCCCATGCGGGAGTAATCCTCAAAGCTTCCCCGTGCTATACGGTAATCAAGTGACGAACCATATACATTGCCATCTTTACTTCTGAATGTCTGCTGATAATAGAAAAATCTGTCAGCAAGCAGTTGTTCGTCTTCATCAAGCGTATATATTTTTCGTTTCACAAGATTAAGTGCAAACTCGGACACAGCACTCTCATAAGAATACTGAGTTTCCCTTGTATCCGACCATCGCTGCCAGCTGTTATTCTTGAAATCCCTTCCCATAAATACCTTGGCATAGGCAATTCCGATATCAGACATTGTATTAAGCTCTCCTGCGTATACATTTCCATAGTAGACCTCGTCAACCTGTCCAACATCACCATTTCCTATTCCTACAGTCGCATTAACCTTCGCCTTATCATCCTCTGTCTCTGATTTATTTCCCTGAAGGTCTATGCCAAATCTGTCATAAACAACATCTGTTACCATATTTCTTGCATCATCAAAGAAAGAATTTCTCTTATATGTTTCCTGAGGAATAATAAATGCTAAAACTGCCGCTATAATTGCTGATATTATTACAGCCGTTTTGGCACCCTGGTTAGTTTTTATCTTCTTATTCCTTAGTGCCATTGAATCAAAGATAAAAAGAACACAGAAAATAATGCTTATGATATCAGGAACAATAACCGCCGCAATAAATACACTAAGCAGAGGCATAGTTATTGCCAGACTCACTAGCATATTAGGAAACACATTAACTTCCAAAGCTGCAAGGACTGCTATAATCATAACAACAACCACACATACGCATCTTACGGAAGCCGCACCAGCACTCTCTACCGTTAGTACATTACTGCTATCTACAGGTCCTGTAAAAGATGCCCTTGATATAAACACATTTATAAATGTTGTGATTCCATTAATAAAAGAGCCTATATTAATTACGAGATATACCACCGGCAAAACAATCATTCCCATAATCCTTATAAGCCTTGCATTCTTTCCGTAACATGACAGCATCAATGTATACACAACACTGAATATCAGTGAAACAAATCCAATAAATCCCATATCTGCAAGCGGATATGTAATCGTCTCTATTATGGATGCTGCACCAAATGTTCCAAGAAATGTCACTATTATTCTAAGTATTAAGTTGTCTGTATGTATAAGCTGTCCCTTTTTCATTAATACCCTCTTGTCACATTATTATCAATTCTCTGTAATTATCACTGGTTCAGTCGTAATCTCCAGCCTGTCATCTTCATATAATGCCTGACATGCTTTATTGACCGTACCTTCACCACAACGTATATCCATAACCACTTTAACGGCCGCTTTCAAACTGGCATTATCATAGAACGTAACTCTTACAATATCTGCTTTAGCCATATCCCACACTATATACTGTCCAGTCAGTCCAGCCTCTGCACATGCCAGCCCCTGCGACATCATCTCAGCATATATTCGGCTCATTCTTGAAAGACGCCATGACTTTTCTCCTCTCCAGTCCGTGTCAACAACGATGAATACCGTCTTATTAATGTTCGTGCTGTACTCTTTAACAATAAAGTCATTCTCTGCAAGTATACTGCTTCTCTTCCAATGGATATTCCTTGGACTGTCTCCATCCCTGTATTCTCTGAGTTCACTGACTTCATCAGATGCACTCTTTACATACACCTCATTCTCTTCATCATAATAAGCATTAGCTCTGTCTGCTTCCATATATCTGTCAGTTGTTTCCTCCGGCATAACAGATACTTTAGTAACTCCTGCAAATTGTTTCTTCTTTCCAAAAAGTCCAAGATAGTCACATATTTCTATGGATTCAACCCCCACACATATATTACCGCAGTAATCCGCAGAAATGTCCGTAATTCCAGCACTCTTTCTTATGCCCTGTTTTATAGGCACATTTATCATGAATTCATCACCCGTATGGCAATACATATATTTTATGGTTATGCTGCCATTAACAAAAGCCAGATTACATGCATTCTTCTTAACTATTCTTATCTTAATCCTGTTTCCCACCTGTACAACATTCTTATTGACCTGCAGGCTAAGCCCCAGGCTGACATCCGATATAGCATACATAATCCATGAAACAAGTGGTATTGCAATCATCAGGACAAGCAATATAAATATCTGGTATTCCACATAAAATATATTAACCCCGAAAACAACTGCCAGGCAGATAAAATACAAAATCCTTCTTTTAAGCATACTGCCACCCTTACTTATTCATCTCTGGAACCGGTACATTTCTTAATATCTCAGTAATCTCTTTTCTGGCTGCCTCCGTACCTGCAGCTCCATTAACATTAGTAACTATTCTGTGTGCAAATGTTTCAACAGCAATATTCTTAATATCTGATGGAAGAACATAATTATTACCGCGAAGAAATGCTTCCGCCTTTGCCATTGCAATTACTGCGATACTTCCTCTTGGTGAAACCCCCTGTATTATATTCTCCCTGCTTCTTGTCTTAGCTGCAATCTTAGCTACATATTCATATATAGAATCATCAACATAGATACCCGCAACTTCCTCACGAATCCCTTCTATATCACCTTTTTCAAGTACACATGCAGAAAACTGTGTATTCTTCCCGTTCTCAAGTCTGCTCTTCATAATTGCTACTTCATCCTCAATCTGTGGATATCCCATAGAAAGCTTTATCATGAATCTGTCGAGCTGTGACTCAGGAAGCTTCTGTGTTCCAATAGAACCAATAGGGTTCTGTGTTGCTATAACTACAAATGGGTCTGGAAGCTCATATGTATTACCATCAACAGTCACCTTAGACTCTTCCATTATCTGCAATAACGCTGACTGTGTCTTAGGTGATGTTCTGTTTATTTCATCAGCAAGAAGCAGGTTGCACATAGCCGCCCCCTGCTTGAATTCAAACTTGCCAGTCTGCCTAATATACATTGAAAATCCTGTTATATCTGATGGCATTACATCCGGTGTAAACTGTACTCTGTTGCATTTAAGTCCTAATGCATTAGCAAATGCATGTGCCATTGTTGTTTTACCAACTCCCGGAATATCATCTAATAATACATGTCCCCCTGCGATTATTGCCATATACACCTTGCATATAACATCATCTTTTCCAATGACAGACTTCCTTACCTCTCTTAAAACTGCTTTAGATTTCTTTAAGTAATAATTATTCTCGTTCATTTAATCCCCCAAAAGCACCAATTATTCTGTAGAAAGCGTCAGACTTCCATATACAGTATCCCCACTATAGAACTCAAGAGAATTATTCATAATATAACATGAAATCTTTATATTGCTATTAAGACCATTCTTATCAATATACGTCTGAATCACCTGTTTTAATGTATCAGCTGCCGCCTCATCCATTCCATCTAACTGTTTATCATTATACTTAATATCATAAGGAACATCAATATAAAGTACTACATTATTCCTTGTTGCAACATTGTCATTTCTTACAGAATATGTATATCCATACTCTGTTCTGTTCTCAATATTTATTGTTCCTTCACTCATAACATTAAGTTTCGAATATAACATTTCATAGCTGTTATAATCTTCAATTATCATATCACTTATCTGGCTCTGTTTAACTGTTGCTTCCTCCGCAGTACTCTCATGCATATCTGCCTCTGAACTGCTGGTTGCTAATGGCACTAAACTTGTCTTGCTCTGCTCTCCTCTGCCAACTGTCTGATAATTCTTTACTGATATAACAAATATAACAATTGCCGCTATTGCAGCTGCAACCGAAATATACTTTCCGACTGGCAGGGGGTGTTTTACTGGTTTCAATTTTACTATCTAC
>ERZ859967.1671-NODE-1671-length-9882-cov-2.669482_pt1 | contig 9882 bp, 8 predicted proteins | sample MGYA00510115_ERZ859967 | MGnify/ENA primary metagenome ERZ859967 (study PRJEB30046, sample SAMN00715171) | human gut metagenome | study: EMG produced TPA metagenomics assembly of the A metagenome-wide association study of gut microbiota in type 2...
GAAAATTGGCTTGCGAAGCTGCAAAACGTCATGGCGTTACGGTATCGGTTGACCTCAACTTCCGTAAGAAACTCTGGACGAAAGAAAAAGCACAATCCATCATGAAGCCGTTGATGCAGTTTGTTGATGTTTGTATCGGTAACGAAGAAGATGCAGAGCTCTGTCTGGGCTTCAAACCCGACGCTGATGTAGAAGGTGGAAAGACTGATGCTGAAGGCTACAAGGGTATCTTCAAGGCAATGGCTAAAGAATTCGGATTCAAATATGTTATTTCTACTTTGCGTGAATCATTCTCTGCAAGTCATAATGGCTGGAAGGCAATGATTTATAACGGTGAAGAATTCTACGAATCTAAACGTTACGATATCAATCCGATCGTCGACCGTGTAGGTGGTGGTGATTCTTTTTCCGGTGGTATCATCCACGGTCTGCTGACGAAACCTAACCAGGGTGCGGCTCTTGAATTTGCCGTAGCTGCTTCTGCTTTGAAGCATACTATCAATGGAGACTTCAATCTGGTATCGGTAGAAGAAGTTGAAGCATTGGCAGGTGGAGATGCAAGCGGACGTGTACAGAGATAAATTCATGTACAATTTACCATTTACAATGTACAAATAGCGGCAAATGACGAGAGAGGAGATGAAAAACCGCTTAAAGGTATTTGCGGTACGAGTTATAAAGTTGGTAGATAAACTTCCTAATACTCCGGCAGGAAGAGCTATCGGAAGCCAAGTAGTTCGTTCAGGAACTTCTCCCGGAGCAAACTATAGAGCCGCTTGCATTGGAAAGTCTGATAAGGATTTTCTGAATAAATTGAAAATGGTAGAAGAAGAACTTGATGAAATTGCATATTGGTTGGAGTTGATAATGGAACTTGAACTTGTGAAACCCGAATTGCTGCAAGATTTGCATCATGAAAATAAGGAACTGGTTAGCATAATTGTAAAGTCTATAATCACTATGCGCAATAAGCAGAATATAGAAATAAAGTAATAATAACAGATGTCTCTGTATAATGTCCGCATGGTTAAATTGTACATTGTACATTGTAAATTGTAAATCATAAGATGGCTAAGTTTGATAAAATAGCAGTATTGAATAAGATCGGTTCTACCGGAATGGTGCCCGTCTTCTATCATAAAGATGCAGAAGTTGCAAAAAAAGTAGTGAAAGCGTGTTATGAAGGTGGTGTTCGTGCCTTCGAATTTACTAACCGTGGTGACTTTGCTCACGAAGTGTTTGCAGAAGTTGTGAAATTTGCAGCGAAAGAATGTCCGGAGATGGCTATGGGCGTAGGTTCTATCGTTGATCCTGCTACGGCTGCCCTTTACTTGCAATTGGGTGCTAACTTCGTTGTAGGCCCGTTGTTCAATCCTGAAATCGCTAAGATTTGTAACCGTCGCCTGGTTGCTTATACTCCGGGATGCGGAAGCGTTTCAGAAGTGGGCTTCGCACAAGAGGCAGGATGCGATCTTTGCAAGATCTTCCCGGGTGATGTGCTCGGTGCAAAACTGGTAAAAGGCTTGTTGGCTCCGATGCCATGGTCTAAGCTGATGGTGACCGGTGGGGTAGAACCTACTCAGGAAAATCTGACTTCATGGATCAAAGCCGGTGTGTTCTGTGTGGGTATGGGATCTAAACTCTTCCCGAATGATAAAGTTGCTGCGGAAGACTGGACTTATGTAACAGAAAAGTGCAAAGAAGCTCTGGCTTATATCGCAGAAGCTAGAAAATAAGATATTTCATTTTGTTTAAAGGTGTTTAAAGGGGACAACCATTGGAGTTGGCAGATCGTGCCACTCCAGTGGTTTGTTTTTTTTATGCGAATTATTTTTTGAGGTAATAATCTTGGGATTTGTTAGTTTTCGGTTTCTTTTTTGATGAATTCTGAGTTAATCTTCTCCGGTTTCTTATAAACTTGTATATTTTGATCTATGAATTTCCTAATAACTTGTGTATTCTATTATTTTAATTGATATAAAGTTGTAAATATTGATATTTATCCCTACCTTTGTAACCGATTCAGTTTTCATAGAATTGCAAAACAAACAAATTGAGCATTATGGATAGGAAAAAAATGAAACGAGTGGCTCTTGGAGCTCTCATTGGCGCATTCTCGTTGAGTAGTTGTGCTGACAAAGATGTGTATCAGGGAGAACACAAGAACACGCCTCTTAATCCGACAGAAGTTTTCGACTTCAGTATGGTTAAACAGGTAAAGGTAAATGTAGATTATGGATTTACGAATGACTATTATGTCATTTTCGGACTCTATGATCAGAATCCTCTGAAGGAAGTTGGAGATTCATGGGTGAAAGATGAGACACTGGCTCCTGTCTATTCTGCTTCTACCGATAAAAAAGGTAAATATTCGGGTACTATACAGATTCCTACGGCTATTACGGAGGTATGGCTTTATACGGACTATTTAGGAACGGTTTCTCCGGTTAAGTTGACAGTTTCTGCCGGTGGTGAAATAAACTTCAATCAGGCAGAATATGTTGCCTCATTAAGCACTAAGACAAGAGGAACAACATCCGGAGGATATACTTATTTGGATAGCTGGAAGTTAATGCCCGGAGTTGATTGGGATGGCCGTGGTTATCCTAATAATATGGAAGATGGCTTGAGTATGCCGTCTGCTGATATTTTATATAGTATAAAGGACACATACAGTAAAATTAATGGTAAGAAAATTACGGAGTTGCATCCGGAATGGCTAAATAATAATACCACTTCTGAAATCAAAATCACTAAAGCTACGGAATTAAGCCTTGTATTCGTCACAAGTGGAGCCCAGTTTAATAATACAGTAGGATTCTTTACTTATACCACGGGAACTATTCCTACAGAAGCTTCTATTCAGAAGGTATTGGCATTCCCTAATGCGTCTCCTATTACTAAAATGTCTGATAATGGTAATGGTTCATTGCTTTGTGGTCACGAAGTGAAACTTAAATACTGGAATGAAGCAGAACAAAAATTTGAAGATAAGTTTCCGGCAGGTGTTACTGTTGGATGGTGTTTGCAGGCGATGGGCTTTAATAAGGGGAATATTGTGAATGGTATGGGAATTCGTTACTCTTATAGTTCAATGAATTCGGATAATGCTCAGCGTGTGGTAGCATTGCGTGAGAAAAGTTCTGACCAGATTGTGGCTATTGGTTTTGAGGATAATAAAGACTATGACTATTGTGATGCTGTGTTCTATCTGAAAGTTGCTGAATCGGGAGCTATAGATACGGATGGACCGGAATTGCCTCCTGTGGGTCCTCCTAGCGATTTGGATAATACAGTGACATATAAGGGAACTCTTGCTTATGAGGATTTATGGCCTTCACGCGGAGATTACGATATGAATGATATGGTCGTGAAATATCAGTCTACTCTTTATCGGAATGTGTTGACGAATAAAGTTTATAAGATTGTTGATGAATTTACTCCTGTTCATAATGGAGCCTCATATGTTTGTGGTTTTGGTTATCAACTGCATAAAGTGTTACCGGATAGGGTAAGAAGCGTTGATGTGTCAGGTCCTGAAGGCTGGAGGGTTGAAACTGGTCAATCTTATCCCACAATTATTTTGTTTGACAATCTCAGAACTGTCTTGAATCAGACATTTACAGTTACTCTTGAATTGGCGGATGTGGATCAGGCCCAGGTGCAACCTCCTTACAATCCGTTTATTTTTGCGAGAAGTAGAGAGGTTGAGGTGCATTTAGTCAACTATCCGCCCACTGACAAGGCAAATATGGAACTATTTAATACGGCTGATGATCAATCCAATATTTCATCAGGAATTTATTATATATCTCGATATCAGGATGATATAGAACTCCTTATGCCATACGGAATCAATTTACCTACACATGATTTTAACATTCCTGCGGAAACCGTTAAGATATACGATACTTATCCGGGATTTAAAGATTGGGTGAGATCTCACGGTGCGTCAAACAGTGATTGGTATAAGAAGAATTAAATATATCTGAAAATAAGTTATAAATAAGAAGATTTTTTGTGTTGCTGTTTGCGCACACGGAAAATCTTCTTATCTTTGCATCGCAGTTGTGAAACTGCTCATGATTTTGACTTTTAAATAAATTAGTTTTGTAGTTTTCAATAAAGGAATTAGTTAGGTAAAAAGATTCGTTAATAGTTTTTTCATAGGCTAAAATTTGGATTTAGAAATTAGGTAATTAGGTATATAAAGGTAAAAGAGAAAGTTTGTTTTTATAGGTAATTAGAAGTTTGATTTTTGGGTAAAAAGAAGATTGATTTTTAGGTAACAATGATGCAGTTTAAAAGAAAAGCCTCTATGGCTTTTCTTACAGAGGCGAGAGGTTCGTGAGAGCTTGCTCGTTTTTTTGTTATATACTTCTCTTTCTATAACTATTGTTCGGTTTTTATTTCTTTTTTGTATCTTTGTTGCAATTGTATTCAAATGAATACTTTAAAGCAAAGATAGGCAAGTATGGAAGAAATAAGCAGTCAAGATATACGTTGGAAACAGCGTTTTCAGAATTACGAGAAGGCATTCAAACGTTTATCTCGTGCCATAGAAGTTGTAAAATCCGCTCCTGATGATGATTTGTTGCAATCCGGGCTCGTTCAGACCTATGAGTACACATTTGAACTGGCATGGAAAACATTGAAGGATTATCTCACGTTAGAAGGTTTTGAGGTGCGTTCCCCCCGTGAAACGATTCGTCAAGGCTTCCAGAGTGGATATATCATGAATGGCGAAGATTGGTTGCAGGCATTGGCCGACCGTAATCTGACCACTCATATTTATGATGATGAAATTATTATTCAGGTACTGAATGATATCTTTGAGCGTTATTTTTTTCTGCTTCAAGACTTTTATGTTTCTTTTAAAGAAAAAGCAGATGAATAAGATTCTGTGGCAACAATATGGATTGAGTGAAATAAACGGGAAGCGAATCATTGATGTTCTTTCTCGTTTTTCAGAGGTGCAAGAAGCTGTTTTGTTCGGTTCTCGCGCCAAGGGCAATTATAATCGTGGATCAGATATTGACATTGCTGTAAAAGGAACCATTTCAAAAGATGTGCTGTCGGCATTGCTTGTTGCTTTCGATGAAACAGTTCTGCCTTATTTTGTAGATATAGTGGTTTATGGACATATCAAAAATTTGGCATTGAAAGAGCATATTGACAGAATTGGAGTTTGCATTTATTCAGTGCCATGAATATGAAATCAGACGATATGTATGTCGCATGAGAGCCTGCACGTTTTTTATGTTCCGTCATGAAAAATGGGACATTTTATTTTTTTAAGAAGTGATGATTTTTTCAGTCATTCTTTGTATATTTGTGGCATTATCTACATAAAATATTAATTTTGGAACAGGTACTGCTTATATTTGATTGGATTCTATACGTATTGTTTGCGATAAACATACTGTATTTACTGGTTTATAGTTTGGCGTCACTTCGACGGAAACCCGATAAGCCGGTTCTTGCGAAAGAGTATAAGCGATTTGCGCTATTAATAGCAGCATATAAGGAGGATGTCGTTATCATGGATACAGTGCAGGCTTGCCTGGCACAGGATTATCCAAGTGATAAATATGACGTAGTAGTGATTTCAGATCATATGCAGCCTTCTACAAACGAGAAACTTCGTGCGTTGCCAATCAAACTGCTTCAGGTGGATTTTGAGAGAAGTACGAATACTAAATCGTTGAAAGCTGCTCTTGAGTACCTAGGTGAGGATTCTTATGATATAGCCTTAATAATAGATGCCGATAATATCATAAATTCTTCCTATCTTGCAGAGTTGAACAATGCTTTTGCCAATCCGGAAGTAAAGGTTGTACAGACGCACCGTGCTGCAAAGAATCTGAATACGAATATGGCTTATTTAGATGCAATAAGTGAAGAAATAAATAACTCAATATTCCGTTTGGGACATGTCAATTTAGGAATGTCAGCGGCATTGATAGGTTCAGGTATGGCGTTTGAATACACCTTGTTTTATAAGGCGATGATGAGCAATACTTCAGTGGGCGGTTTCGACCGGGTCTTGGAAATGAAACTGCTTTATCATCGCGTCTTTTTCCACTATTTGCCCGATACTTATGTGCTTGATGAAAAGATACAGAAAACTAAAAACTTCTATCAGCAAAGAAGACGTTGGTTATCTGCGCAATATTATAGTCTTGGTGAGTTTGTCCATCATTTGCTTCCGGCCATTCGTGACCGAAAATGGGATTTTTGTGATAAACTTTTTCAGCAAGCTTCCTTCTCGCGGTTGTTGTTATTAGGGTTCACTTTTATATTTTCGGTGTGCTTTTCAATATGGTTTCCTGCGTTGGCTTATAAGTGGTGGGGGATATTCGGGCTGTTGTTGTTGGCATTGGTGATTGCTATTCCCCGTCGGTTCTGGAAATGGCGTTTGGTCAAGGCAATATGTTTTGTCCCATACTCATTTCTGCTGATGTTTTTTAATTTATTCCGGCTGAAGGAGGCGAATAAGAAGTTCATTCATACGGCGCATGGGGTGGAATAAGTGAAAAAACGCGCTTTTTTAGTCAGAGGGCAATTTTTATCGGAAAATAATAGAAGTGATAAAATGGTAAACGAAAAAGAGAGGTGTTACCACCTCTCTTTCCCTACCTCGAAGCACGGACACTCTTTTGTCCATTCCATTGGCTCCACCTCTCCATTTCCGTTCACATCCGGGCTCAAGTCCCGGTGCCCTATAATTCTCGCCTCCGGATAATCCATCTTCAGGGCTCGTACCAGCACTCGCAGTGAATGCCGTTGCCATTCTGTCCGCGTATCCTTTGCCAACCCGTGGCAATCCAGACCACCCTCATAACAAATTCCGATTGAATTTGCATTGTGCCCACGCACGTGGGCACCGACCCTCTCGACCAATCGGGTAGACTTGATATCACCGTTACGGCAAACGTAGAAATGATAGCCTGTGCCATCAAAACCGCGAAGGCGGTGAGCGGTTTCCAAGTCCTGTTCGGTAAAGGGGCGGTCCTCGCGCGTGGCGCTGCAATGGATCACGATTAAATCGATCCTTCTCACAGGTTCATCGCATTTGCGCTGAAAGCGCCGATTACGGCCGAAGCTACTGCGATGATTACTTTCAAAATCTTGTCCCAAGTCGTTTTTTTCATAAAGATTAAGAGATTAGTGATTAATGTTCAGTGACTATCCCAGCGGATTCTCATCCAGACCTCCGCCGCCTTCTCCGCCGCCGGAAGAAGAGCCGCCACCGGTGGACGAACTGCTGTCTTCCGTCACCAGTTCGAAGACAATGTTGTTCGGTCCTCCCTTGGTGGTGGCAATGCTGTCGTTTGCCAGTCGCAAGGTGTTTGCTACCTTGAAACGGATATTGACACGTTCGATATTCTTCACCGTACAGTCCTTTGCCACTTCGGTGGCACGACATTTAAAGGTGGTGTGGAAAATCCCGAAACCGTCTAGACGGACACTGTTACCGTCGGTCATCGTCTGGCGCATTTGGCGGACGATCGCTCTGCCGACGTGCACCACATCTTCGGCCGACATTCCGCCCAAGGCTTCAATGTCTTGGGCGATGCGTTCAAGGTCGCAGATCTTGGCGTCTTTCGGTTTGCGTTTCAGAGTGTAAACCATCGGTGATTTCGCGTCGCCGATTTTCTTGTGGCGTTGTGTGCGCACTACTAAAGCTTTTGACATAACTTTGTAATTTTTTTAAATTAAATGAATAATAAAATCTCCGGAGCGGGGGTAGGAGATACTTTCTCCTTCAGCTCCGGTGAAACAAAGATACGGCAGGCGGATGACGCGGCGAGAGGTTCCGTGAGGTTTCGTGAGGATAAATGAGGTTAACGGGGGTTATGGGAGGTTTGCGAATAATAATTGTAGGATTACTTAATCTTCCACTCGTCAATGCTTCTTTTCTCCAGCGAGAAGTTTACCCCGATGCGATATAGCTTCCGCCTATCCATGGCGAACGGCTTGGCATATCCTTTTTCCTCTATCTGCCGCAGAGCCTCCTCGGGTGTTCCGTCCAGCTTGAATTCTACGATATAGACGTAGTCTTTCGTTTCTATCACCATATCCATGCGGCTTTCGCTTGTGGGGCGTTCTACTTTGGTGTAGAATCCCAGCATACGCATCACGATGAAGAAGACATTCTGGAAGTAGAGTTCGGCATCGCCCACAATCTTATAGTCCGTGTCGGAAAACATGGTGGCAAGGCGTTTCATGAATTGCTCGGGGTTTCCTCTCTCAACATCGTTGATGAAATTTTTTACATAATAAGTAGACTCGGTATCTTTGACGGGTGTATAATAAGGCACTAAATAATTGATGAACCCTTCGGCTACTTCCATGTTTGGAAAGTCTAAGTGATACGTATCAAATCGTTCCTCATATCCTTTTATTGTCAGATAACCACTTTGATAAATCACTGCAATGGGATTGTCCTTGAACGACTCCACATCCGTAAGTGTTTTTGCCGTGACCCCCTCATTTGTAAGGTTTGGCAGGCAAAATTCGTTATCTTTCAGTAGTTTCACGAGGTAAGATGGCGTGCCTGTCTCAAACCAATAGCTCTTGAACTTCAGGGTGTCGAGTGTGCAGAGCAGGCTGAACGGATTGTATATTCCTGTTCCGTTTTCCACGAAGTGATAGCCGTCGTAGCTGTTTTTCAGGCGCAGGCATACATCTTCATAGGTGGTGTGGTTTGCCGTTGCAAGCAGTTGCAGCGGTTCTTCAAAATTGGCGTGAATTTCTTCCTGGGTGATGCCGCATATCGTTTGGTATCTGTCGTCCATACTGATATCCTTCAGGTTGTTCAGGTCGCTGAACACACTTATCTTCCCGAATTTAGTCACGCCTGTCAGCAGTCCGAAGCGTATGTACCTGTCCTGCGTTTTCATCACTGAATAGAATGCCTTGAGTGTGTCGCGGTATTCATCCTGCAGCTCCTCGTTGCCAAGTGCCTGGAGCATGGGCTTGTCATATTCGTCCACAAGGATGACCACGCGTTGGCCGGTCTTTTCGGCGGCACGTCTGATAATGCCCTTGAAGCGTAGTTCTGGGGTTACTTCGCTTGGAGAGCTTCCATACAAATTCTCCCAAAAGTGCAGGGTGTCGTTCAGTACATTGGCAAGGCTGTGCTTTTTGTCATATTTACCCGTGTTCAAGTCCAGATGCAGGATGGGGTATTTCGTCCAGTCCTTTTCCTGTTTCTCTATGGCAAGCCCTTCGAAGAGTTCTTTCTTTCCTTCAAAGTAGGCTTCAAAGGTAGAGAGAAGAAGACTTTTACCAAAACGGCGTGGACGACTCAGGAAGTATGGAGTAGATGTATAAGCTATTTTCCATACAAGCTCTGTTTTATCTACATATAGATAATCGCCCTTACGAAGTTTCTCAAAGGTCTGTATCCCGATAGGGAGTTTACGAAGCAGGTCATTCATTGTTATTTTCCTTTTAGTGGTTCAAAGATAATCATTATTTTCGTAATATTTCGTTTTCAATATCTCAAAGAACGGGCGTTATAATTTTGTTTAACTGGAAAATTATCATTTAGCTCATTCTTGCACGGTTTTCACCACAGATGACACGGAGGACACAGAGGTGAATTTGTTTTATGACTTACGGTTGTGACCCTAATTTTAATGCGTAATCCTCCTCTATAAAGTTGAAAAAACATGAAAACATCTGCCACCTGCAACCAAACGCATGTAATACAGTAGTTAATAAGTAGTTAGAACGTGGCAGATACCTGCGACAGATAGGTTGCAGATAAAGTATCTGCAACACAGTATAAACCTTACATAAACTAATTCTCCATGAGTGCAAAAGTTTATTGTATACATTAACTTCCCGTTTCCAGGCGGGGAACTGTCGTTT
>ERZ859967.1673-NODE-1673-length-9875-cov-3.563747_pt1 | contig 9875 bp, 9 predicted proteins | sample MGYA00510115_ERZ859967 | MGnify/ENA primary metagenome ERZ859967 (study PRJEB30046, sample SAMN00715171) | human gut metagenome | study: EMG produced TPA metagenomics assembly of the A metagenome-wide association study of gut microbiota in type 2...
AGCATCGGGCTTTTGTTTCTCTGTAGAAAACTCGACTATTTAATCTGCTAAATAAAGTTTTATACAGTCATTTCTGCCTACAAACTCAAAAAACAAGATTTTTCTCGAAGAGTGCCCGAGCGAAAACGGTTGCTGATCTGCGCCAAATAATTGGATCTGAGATTTAATGACATGGAACCCCTTTGCTCCCAACGAAATAGAGAGAGCAAAATGAAAGTGACAAAGTTCTCATTAGAGGTGATTCCATGTCAGTTAGAAGGATACTCGCAAAAACTATCGATACAGATCTCGAATACGAAGCCATCGGTATAGATTTAGCTAAGAATTGTGTCAGTGCTGCTCTGTTAACAACAGATGGTGAAGTGGTCTGCATCGACCGGCTTGACTATTCTGAGCTCGAGAAAAGTGCCCAGGCGCTTAGTCCTACGACGTTCGCCATGGAGCCGTGCACTGAAATGAATTATTTAGTTCAAAAGTTAGAGGCTTGGGGGCATCGTTGTCTGGTTATCGGCGGCAAGAATGTACAGAACTACGTTGAAAATCATTATTCAGGCCAAAAAACTGATTTAAATGATGCTCAAGCTCTGGCTTTTCTAGCCCAAGATAAACAGCTGAGGACAATCAAAGCCAAAGATATAGAGCAACAAAAGTACGCGAGCTTAACAACGCTGCGGGAACAATATATCAAACAATATAGACAGACCATTGTGTCTTTAAAAGGGATTTGCCAAGCCTGGGGATTGAATATATCGAAAGGAATCAGCGGGAAAGCTCAATTGAAAGATCTGATTGAAAATCACGCAGCTTTTCCGGAGGAACTGAGGGAAAGTCTCGTTGACATGGTCACACACGCACAAACGACTCAAAAGGTCTTGAATAAAATCACCAAAACTCTTGAGGTGTTGGCTAAGAACGATAAAGTTTGCCAGCTAATTCAAACGATTCCGGGACTGGGAACAATCTGCAGTTGTAGACTTCGTGCAACGATTGGAGACATCAAGAGATTTAAAAATCCCAAAGATTTTCCTGCCTATTATGGCTTGGTACCAAGAAGCATTGCCACAGGGCACAATGAGAAAAAAGGAAAAATCACCCATCGTGGAGACAGGACAATGAGGTCTTTAATGGTGCAAGGGGCCGGATGTGTGATCCGCTTGGCCACTTGTGGAAAATTAAAATCCAAACAGTTAACGAAGTGGATTTTGAAGAAGCAAAAAGAAAAAATGCCGTGGGGAAAACTAGTATGCGCCGTTGCCGCAAAGCTTTTACGGATCGTTAGAGCTATTCTTATCAGTAGCAAACCATATAACCCAAAAATAGCGGGGGTCGCGAAATGCTCATTGTCCAAAGGGAGCTAAAGATTTAACTTACAGTTCGAGCACAATCGTCTACAACTAAGCATGAGAAAGCCGAAAGGCCCGCTCCACAGCCCGAAAAACGCAATTAGCGTTGCAGCTATCAGATTTTAAGGGGCACGAGCGGACTGATCTTGAAGTTCATGGTAGGCAAATAGAATCAATTGAGGTTCTTGAAACAGCCTGGAGAGATTGGTAGATTGGCCTCTTCTGTATGCAACAGCAGACGCATTTAACCTCGAAAAAGATACCTAGACAATCAAAAAATTATGCAAACAGGTCTTGCTTCGCAAGACTAAAGGAAAACTTTATCCTAAAGTGCTTGACAACTGCAGGGGTTCCAGAGATTGCGTTTTTCAGTGATCTAGCCGGAGTTCGGCTCCGGCATCCTCGTTAAATTTCAATATCCGTACCTAATAACGGTTCGACTTCTGGTTCTTCCTGAACATCTTCCGGCGTCTCGGGCCCGGCTCCCGGAACTCCAACACCTAACGCTTCAAAGTATTTAATCTTTTTACCGGCAACTTCGTCGAAGTAGTAGCCGTGGTTAAAGCGAGTTTGCATGACGTTATTTAGAACCTGAAGGATCTTTGAGTCGCTCTCGTAGACCAGGTTCAGTTTTCCTGCTTTCTTGTTTTCCTTCATATAGCTGCGGATTCTCGAACGAACCATCAGCGACAAGCCAGTCGCAATGAACTGTACGAAGGTTTTCCCCTGCAGTGCCTTGTTGTCAGAGCACCTGATTCGATTACAGCCGAGTCGGTCCTTGAGCGTTGCAAAGGCATCCTCTACGCGCCAGCGGTCCGCATAAGCCGTCCAGGCCTTAACCGGATCTTTCTCCGAGTCTGTGACTAAGACTCTAAATCCCTTGTACTTCAAGTATTCGTCTACCCGTCGGTTAACAATAACCAAGCCTTTTTCTTTATCGTTCCGGAAGAATTTTTCTTTCAGCTCTTCTTCTTGTTCGGTGAGAGCTTCCTCTTCGATGAGTTTCTTTTTAATCGTGAGAAGCGATTCCGTGAGCTTATTGGCCGCTTCCTGATAGATAACCGGGTCGTAGAACATGTGGTAATAAAGCTCTGCTGATGCGGTGTTTGATGCCGGTTTTCCATCTACCGGCCGCGGATCGTATTTCCAATTCACTTTTGCTGTGGCGATGTTCTTCCTGATGTAAGGATCGCCGCTGTTGAGGTCTGCAAACTCTTTCCTGTGTTCATCGATAAGCTCTCTAGCCAGACAGCCTTTAGTCCCCAGACGGACATTAAAGATGAACTCAACTTTATTGATCAGACAGTCGTTGATGTTCTTTACGCTGTTGTAGCCTTTGTCAGCAACCAGAACGACGTTCTTCATGTTTAGAAGTGCCTGATCGGCAATCGTATGACGAATGGTGCTGACATCAGGAACATTTCCGTCATAAAAGCGATAAAAAATCGGAAGTCCGGACTTCTGATCTACCAAGAAGAGAACGTTTAGCTGCGGCAGCGCATCATCGTCTTTGTTTTTACCGTATTCAATATGAGTTAAGCGCGTAGAGTAAGAAGAGATTGAGGTCGAATCCAGGGCAAGAATGATCTTGTTGTCTTCGTCTTCTTGAAGATAACTGCGCATCAGCAAGAAATAACGCTGGGCATCGCGCAGCTCTATCCTCTGGAAGAGGCGAGTTATCGCCGAAGGGCTCAGCGGCCGCGGATACGGCAGTCTTGTCGTCTCTGCAAAGGTTTCATAGAAACTAACGTTGTTGTTCTGATTAAGAATTAAAAAGTACGCCAAGGAAAGGATTTTTTTATAGTCTTTGTTCCTTGGAAAGCACTCCTTTAAGAACTCTCCGACGGGGGAATCGGCAACGATCTGATCTAAAGCCCAAGTAGCACCGGCGTGAAGCTTCTTTATGTTGCGAGCCTGTTCAAGAGTGATGCCTTCTTCGGAGATCTGCGTAAAGACATAATCTTTTCCTTTTCTCTCAACCTGATAGTTCCGAAATTCAGGATGTTCCTGAAGGAAAGCCTCATCAAAACGAATTTTTCCGTCCTTTTGGCCGCCAAGGATTGTCCCAATCTTTTTGGATTCACCTCTTTTGCTCCGCTTGAGTTCTCTATCCCAAACGTTTTTATACGTGTAAACGTAATAAACGGAACCTGCCTTATTGATCAGAATCGGAGGAAGCTTCGGATTTGTCATTGATAGATCTCCATATATAATGATCTAGTTTAGCACAAAAAATCCTCGATTTCAACATTAACCTTATGTTTTATTGAGGATTTTTAAAATAATGAAGATCTAGAAACGCAAAACTTCAGATGGCAATTCTTCCATACTTCATTTGAAAAAATTCCTGTTTCAGAGAAAGCGTTGTAATGTTGTTGGGCTGTTATTTTAAAACCGAAGCGCCATGTACCATTGAGTCGGCAACTTACCTTATGCGGTGGTATCTTAGTTTCGAACCTTGCATGATGTTCTTTTCCTAGAGAGAAGAGAATCTTTTTTTCATCAATCAAATAACGTTCTTGAGTTGTCTTATTAGCCCGTCTAGGACGTCTAGTTTTTTTTAGTTGGGATAATGCGCTATCTAACTTGGTGGAAAATTCTTTATTCAAACTATAGCCATTTATTGCGGAAAAAAGATTTACTCTCTTCTGCGAATAAAAATTTCTAACCGGAAGACATAACATCTGGTAGGTTAAAAAATCTTCTTTTTGCCGGTATAAATACAAAAAATTCCTTACCAGTCGAAGGCAAGACTTCTCCAATAAACTTTCCGCATTTAAATAGTAATTGTCACCTTCCAGCTGCCCAGTGAAGAAAGCTCTCTCTATACCTCGCGTAACCTCCGGTAATTCAGTTAGTAACAAAACTCCATCATATGTCTCTAGGTCTAGTTCGCTTAAGTACTTAGTTAATTCACCAACATAAATATCCGGTTTTTTGTCAACAACTTTAGATTTGAACTCAACTTGTAACGGGACGCTATCAAGTGCTTCGATTAAACCCTTTAGTTTGTGCTCCATCTTTAGCAGGGACGAGCAGAGATGGTTATTTGATGAGACCAGAATAAATAAGAGCCTCATAATTGGATTTTCTTAAGAAGATTTTGTAGAACTTCAGCCGAAAATAAGATTTTCTCTCTATCTTCTGAGGAGATAGTACCCAAAAATTTTAAAATTCCTCTAATCTCTTCCCGCGAAAAGGAATCGTCTCCATATTTATTTTTGAAATGTTTCGTACTAGAAGGTTCCTCTTTTTGATAAGAGTAATCTTCTTCGCTAGGTATCAATCCGATTTTTGCTTTTTGTGTGGGATGCCTGACATACTTTATCGGAGCTCCACCATCAATTAATTCGTCAATATATTCTTTTAAGCTCAACCCTTCGAGAACTTCTTTTACTGGCTTTTCAAGTTTCAGCTGACTTGGAATTTGACTCAACAAAAGTGGTCTCCTGTGACAATTCCACATTTCAACCACTGCATCCATAAGATTTTCTTTAAAATTTTCCATGATTTATTAAATTAAAACTTTCTAAACTATTAAGCTATATTGACACAAGCAATAGGAACTTAGGCTCCAATTATTTAGATTAAAGATATGAAAGCCTTCGGCCCTTAAACAGAAAACGCCAGAATGACTGAGATTCAGTATAACTGTGTTATGTCTTCCGATGGAAGAGAGGGGGCCTACCAAATCAAATAAACGAGGTAACTTTTTAGATGACTTTTTGGATTATATTTCCTTTATCTATCTATAACCATTTGAATTTATTATAGTATTATAATGCTCTCACTCGACCACAGAATTCCACCCGGATGTTCGAATGGACGTCCGGGTTTCATTTTTTCGAACTTTTCGCAGCCCGCGGAATCGAAATTTTCCGCATTCCTTTCAGTTAAGCAACTTTGGAAGCCAACGTTCTTTTTTTCGGACTCTTCAGCCTTCTGGTCTAGAAATTAGGCTTGATTAAACGGGTGTCGTAAAGAAGTCCACCTCGTAGAAAGCCAGATTGCTAATAAGTAACGCCTGGAGGATCGTCTTTTGTAACGTCAAGAGGTTCTCCGCTAATGATCGCGTTGATTACAGCTTTTCTTTCGGCTTCATTTTGTGGGTAGAAGGCACCTCTGCCATGCAGTATGGGATCGCACTTAAATATCTTTGCGTGAATAGCGTAAAGCTCCTCATTCGTAAGCTTACTAAGGTCCTCCCAGTTGAGCCTTTTCTTTAAACGTTTCATTCTTCTATGATCCATAAAAATCAGTCGACGATAATCCCTTTTCTCGCCTTTCTATCACAATAAATATTGTATTTTCTCAACTCTTTATGAGCACGCTCCGGAGCCTCTTTCTTCAGTTTAAGTCCATCACATCCTGGCCCGTTATAGTCGTACCAGTCCGAAGGAAAGGTAGCCGGGACGTGCTCGTAGTATTTTTCTGATTCCGGCGTTAATCCTGTTGAATGGCGTCGACGCACTTCAGCGCCAAATTTCCGCGTTTTTTCGGTAAGTTTCTTCCTTAGCTTTGTCATCTAACACCTCCAAACTTTCCTACTTCTTTCTGCCATAGTTCAAGTACACAATAAGAGGAAAAAGGATCAGGCCTGAGGCAACAATCACTGCCTGATAGCCGAACCAACCTGAAAGTGCTCCGGCCGCAAACGGTCCCAATGCCATGCCGGCATGCCCTGTCAGGAAGTTAAATCCGAAGACTTCTCCCTTTTTATCAGGCGGGCATTCTGTTGAGATGATCGAATTCACCAAAGGAATTAGACCGGCAATCGCAAATCCGGCGATGAACCGCCAAACACCGAATTCAAACGGAGTTCGTCCCAAGACTTGAGCGGAGATTAAAAGACCGGCGAAGAACAAAGAGCACGAAAGTACCTTTAAGAAGCCAAACCTCTGTCCAGCCGCTCCGAGAATCGGAGAAGCAATCATGATCGAAATCGCGCAGACAGAAAATATCGTCCCGGAAAGCATCATGATGTTGTCCATGCTTCCTTGAAGCTGAGCAATGTAAAGCGGCAGGATTGGCTGAGCTGAGAATAAAGACGCGTGAATCACTGCGCAGGCAATCAGCATTTTGAAAATCGCTGGCTGTCGAAGAACACTCCAATCAAACCAATTACGTGAAGTGACTTTAACTGTCCTTGGTTTTTCTTTAATGCAAAAACCGATCAGTAGGGAAATAAGACCTAGAGCAACAGAAGCAACGAAGAAAGATTCGCGCATTCCGAAGTAATCTGCCAATACGCCGCCTACAAAAGGACCGACTACTGCACCGACTGTCATGCCTCCCTGCATCAATCCCATAGAGAGGCCTGTTTTACGGGCGGGAATTGAGGCGGCTAACAAAGCCAACAAAGCAGGATATAGACCGGCACACAAACCTTGGAAAAACCGAGCGGCAAACAATTGCATCGGAGTTTGGACAATGCCGCACAATGCGTAACTAATCGTCAGACCGATTGAGGCTCTTAAAGCCATGAGTTTGCGGCTTTTATGATCCGCCAGGACGCCCCAGACGGGCCCGAGCAGTCCGCTCACAAAGAAAGTCACTGCAAAAACCGCACCTGACCACATGTCGACTTCCGAAGCCTTCGCTCCGAGTGCCGATGATAAATACACCGGCAAAAACGGCGTAATCATCGTGAACGACATATCCATCAGAAACGCGCTGGCGACTAAGATCGTAAGCGTAACAACCCACGGCACGAGAACCCCTCCTTCTCTTGGCATCTTTAAAGATTATGCGCTCGAAATGGGCGATTTTTAAATTTTTCCGAGAATCGAAAAATTCCTCCGTTATAAATCGGAGAAATAAATATGTTATGGCAGAATAATTGAAATATCTTTGGGTTCTATGCTGATGAAACTTGTCGCTAAATTTGCTGCATCCTTAGCCGTTCTTGGCCTTTCTTTTAATGTTCTTGCTGCAGAACTGAACGTTTACGCCTCCATGCCTGAGAAATACGCCTCTCAGGTCCTTGAACAGTTCACCAGGGAAACGGGTATCAAAGTCAACTTCCTCAGACTTTCTTCCGGCGAAGTTCTCTCCCGCCTCCAGGCAGAGAAAAGTAATCCCCAAGTCGATGTTCTTCTGGGAGGTCCGGCAGATTATCTTGAAGTTGCTAAGAACGAAGGGCTGACAGCACCCTATAAACCTAAAGGCTCTGATTTCATTCCGGCAGAATTTAAGGATCCACAAAATTATTGGACGGGAATCGGCATCATGCCGCTTGCCTTCATCACGAATAACAACTTTCTTAAAAAGAACAACCTGAAGGCTCCGACTTCCTGGCAGGATTTTCTAAAGCCTGAATACAAAGAAGGCCTTATCCTGGCCGATGCTCGAACCTCCGGAACTGCTACAGAACGCCTCTTCTCTTTAGAAAGAGTATTCGGGCGCGAAGGCAGTATCGACTTCCAGAAAAAACTTCACAAGAATGTTCAGATGTACACCAAGAGCGGTGCTTGGCCTGCTTTGCGTGTCGGTGACGGTCTCGCGGCTGCTGCCATGGTTTACTTGCCTGATGCGCTGGATATCGTCCAGCTCGGATATCCGGTCACGATTTCTTATCCGAAAGAAGGCGTTACCTTCGGCATCGAAGTTGTGTCTCTTGTAAAAGGTGCTAAACATCCGAAAGAGGCAAAAGAATTTTTAGACTGGGCCACTTCACCTAAACTGGCCGAATTCCTTATCAAAAATAAGATTAGGTACGTTCCGACCCGTACCGACGTCAAAGTTGACGACCCTGTGCTGGATTTAAAGAATATTCATATGCTTGGCGTCCCGTTGTCTGAGAAAGGCCGGCTACGCGAACAGCTTACAAAAGACTGGATTGATCAGGTCTTACAAGCCAAATAAGGGGCTCCTTGATTTAGAACATCGGCGCTTTCTTCTCTATAGGAGTAAAGAAGCCGCTTTCAATTTAACAATAGGCACTCCATGAAAGTGATCGGTCTGACAGGCGGGATTGGTTCCGGCAAAACAACGGTTTCTGACTTATTTGAGGAATTAGGGATCGAAGTTGTGGATGCAGATGTCGTCTCGTGGCAATTAACCGCGGTAAACGGCGGCGCAATGCCGGATATCGTTAAACACTTCGGGCCTGAAGCAGCCTCTCCCGACAGCTCCATGAATCGAAAATTCATTAGAGAGTTGGTGTTTTCTGACCCTGCGGCTAAAACGGCTCTGGAAAATATCCTTCATCCTTTAATTCGCAAAGAGTGTCAGCGCCAACTCGACGCCTCACAGTCCCCGTACACGATCTTAAGTGTCCCGCTTCTCATTGAAAGCCCCTTTTGGCGTTCGTCCATCGATCGCTTGCTTGTCGTCGAAGCGCCAGAAGCGCTGAGAGTCGAGAGGGTCGTTCAAAGAAGCCATCTAACGCCTGAAGCTGTGAAAAAGATTATCTCAACCCAGGCGACGACTGCTCAAAGGCTGGATGCAGCAGATGACGTCATTGAAAATGTCGGCACCTTCGAGATGCTAAAGGCCTCTGTATTAAAACTTCACGCAATGTACCTTTCTTTAAGTAGAAAAAGCTGAACCTCCGATACTGCCTGCTGTGTGAAAATTACTGTCTCGCAGTGGGATACAACAGCTTATTTTCTTAGTCTAAACCTTCTCATTGTGTAAAATCGTATAGGAGAATCCCTTGATATTTTTGCGTTATTTCTGAGAGATTTTTCGATAGCCGTACGCCTTCGGCGGTAATCATTTCCATTACCGGCCGTTAAGGGGAAAATATAAAATTATTCTAGGAACGCGAGAGATTGGAATGACCGAAACCTTATTACGATATGAGTTTCCCTCCAACGAAAAACTTCGTACTTTTTTGAGACTAGCTGACCTTTTTAAACAGCTGTCGTGGTTTGCTCAGCAAGATAATGCGAATGATCACCGAGCAGCCATCATCAAGTACTTTGAAATTCAAGAGGTCACAACCCGCGGAGATCAAAAAAATGACCTCCTGCACGAACTTGCTCGCTTCCGGTCCTGCTTGGAACCTCTCGCAAATAATGACAACGTTGACCAGGAATCCTTAAAAGAAACCTTGGACAAACTCCAAGTCAGCAGAGCCGAATTAAGCTGCGTGGGCGTCAGAATCTCCCATCTCTCCAGCCAGAACGAATTCCTTAAAACAGTCGGACAGCGCTCAGGCATTCCTGCCGGAAACTGTGAATTCGACGTCCCTGTTTACCACCATTGGCTTCACCTTTCGGCTGAAGAACGCAAGCACTATCTCAATGAGTGGATAAAGCCCCTGCTCCCCTACAGCAACGCCATCGATTTGATCTTGAATCTGCTGCGGGGCACCGCCGAGTTAAATGACGTCGAAGCGGTCAAAGGCTCTTACCAGAAAGACCTTCAGGGCAAAACGTTTACACTGCTCCAAGTGTTTGTGGATCCTAAACTGAATATGATTCCGAAGATCTCCGCGAACCGTTATCTCCTTTCGGTTCGTTTCTCCGGCGCCAATTTCGGCAGCGGTCCGATCGCGGAAATTCCCGAGGTGATGCCTTTCCGCCG
>ERZ859967.1685-NODE-1685-length-9809-cov-1.709042_pt1 | contig 9809 bp, 7 predicted proteins | sample MGYA00510115_ERZ859967 | MGnify/ENA primary metagenome ERZ859967 (study PRJEB30046, sample SAMN00715171) | human gut metagenome | study: EMG produced TPA metagenomics assembly of the A metagenome-wide association study of gut microbiota in type 2...
AATTTTTTTGTCCAGAATATCTTTATAACCTTCAAAATCACATTTCATAATACCCTGTTCACATATCGGTTCTTCATGAATATTTATCAATTCCAGTAACTGAAAAAAAGTATTTCGTAAAAAATCTACAATACTTGATTTACCAGTTCCATTTTTTCCCACAATACAAGTCATGGAATAAATATTTTTTCCATAAAAATGGTCTATTTGAATATTATCATTATTTTTCCTTATCGCTTTCTTCCCATTCTCAATTATAATAGAATACCGATGGTCTATCTCTATATTTTGTCTTTGAACCCCTCTATAATTTTCAAAAAAAGCAAGAGAAAATAGTATTTTATTTTCAGATACTAATTCCTTAGAAAACAAAAGCCTTGATAGTTTTTCCTGTGTTTCCTGTGATCTATATTCTTCCAGTAACCAGCTTTCTTTTCGGAATTCAAATGTTTCACGCATTTTTCCATATGATATTTGTATAAGTCTCTTATGTATTCCTATCTCAAGTTGTTTATTTTCAACATAGCAAGTTCGAACTGGTGTTTTTATCTTGTTTATCCAATACACTAAAGGTTCTTTAAATATTCCAATCTCTGTATCTGTCACTAAAGTATCTACTGATAAATAGACTTTTTTCCAGCTTCTATTTTCCCTTTCCAACATCTTATTAATAGTGTCAGCGAGCATTAATGAGTCCAAATAGAAAAATTTGTACCTCTTAACCTCAGTTTCGGTTAAATCCATATTAAGAATAACTGCACATATTTGGTGTCTAATAATTTCTCTGTTAACAACATCAAATAGCCTATACTGATTTACCATTTTTAAAATAATATCTTTGGGAATAGACTTAATATTCTCTTCTATTAATCCTATTCCCTTGAATGCATAGCCTATGTCATTTGGTGTTCCTGCCTGTGATACATGTCTATATAATGTACTTGCTATTTGATTTTTTTCGTTTTCAGTAAAATCAATATCATTAAATTCCTGTGGATATTTTTTGCACAAAAGTTCTATTGCCTCTTCGTTAGCACTAAAGCAGTTAAACCTTTTACTAAAAAATTCAACCAGACCAAGATATAATATTTTCATTAATATTTTATCTGAACCTATATATTTCTTTAGATCCTCATCCTTGGTAAAGGCTATATAAGCAAAATATCTTCTACTCATAAGCTCCTTATATTCTTTCAGATATTCATGTACTGGAATACTACGAAGTGTAGCATATACTATTGACCATAACTTTGAAATTACTTTATCCTCATAAACTATTGTTACAAAAGGTTCCTCGTACTTATTATCAACCCGTTCTTCTTCCACTCTAAATATTTTATTAAGTGTAGTTAAAATATCTTCAATTGTAGTTATATTTTCTTTGTTCCAAAGTTCTTCCAAATTATTCTTTGTTATTTCAGTTTCAATTCTATTTTCTATTTGTTCGAAATCCATAATCCACATCCTAACACATTATTATATCTGGTATTTATCAGTTTCTTTAACATAATCCGCTTTATTAAAATAAACAGACTCCAATATACACAATTCTGTCATACATTGGAGTCCTAATATTCCTTCATCGTATTAATTTTACCAGTACTTCCTAATCTCCTCATCACTTGCATTGGCATATACATCATTCTTCCTTATAATCTCACATACCTTCTGGAAATCATCCCCTACCAGAGATTTTACTGTCTCTACCAGACTACGCAATCCTTCTGCCTTTCCCTGTTCCAGTCCTTGCTCTATTCCTTCTTCAATTCCTCTCTCTAATAAGCCCTCTCCAAGATTGCACATATCATTCAATCTCCCTTCTGTTTTCACACTCATTACAAAACCATACTTTTCTTCGAGATTCTTCTTTTTATTCTCTGCATCTTCTTTTTTTAGAAGTTCTTCCAGCATCGCTATCAGATAATTCTTGGAAGTTGTAACATCAGATTTTTTCCTAAGGCGTATAATGACACCCTGCACTTTATCAATGGAACGTAACTCCATCCTCTTACCATATACATTTCTCTGTGTAAGACATATTCTATTAATAGAATCTTCATCATCGTTTGCATCCATACAGATCCAGATGCTCCTTACAGGTTTGATGTCATCATAGTTTGACTTTTCAAATTCTACTTCCTTCTGCGCCGAAATCATCCTTGCCAAATAATATATGATCCGATTGTCCAGATGATAATGCAGCTTATTGGAATCCGAACTTTTCTGTGCTTCCACATTTATCAGGAACTTTATCATTTCTTCTCCAAGATAGACTGCAAAGCAAATATCATAAAATATCTTACCCTCTCCCGGCACTGTATCTTCTTCCGAATACTTCACTATCTTCGAAAGATTCGTCTGCCCTGGTTCCATGCGTATCCCTGATACCACAGGTTCATCCATGCTCTTTATGATATCCTCTAATTCTATATCTTTGAATTCCTCTAATGAATATTTCAAAATACGCGAAAGTACCTGTTTATCTGCCAGCACTTCTTTAACACTGGCATCATATTTTGCAACTTTGCTTGTAATCTCCACCACATTTGATAAATTAGTTTCCATATATCATCCTCTTGTCCTCGTATATATATAAGCACTCTAAGTGTAGCATATATGGAATATAATATCAATACATATGTTCTGAACTTTTGTTCTGCATCCTAATAAAAGCCATATCCTTATGATTATTCTACCACAAAAATATGACTTTTACGAAATGTTTTATAAACTTTACTACCAATCAATACCGCTGATTAAATAATGAACACGCCCTCCATCATTTCTTCTTTCTCAACCAATTCTTCTTTTCTTTCCTCTGTCTTTGGAATCTCTATTACTTGTGGTTCTCCATTCTCAGGTTTTGCTGTATACAATGCCAATAGAAGTATCATCATATAAACCGGTAATGCCTCTACCATAATCGGCAAACATATGACTGCTGCTAAAACGCCTATTGCCAGCCAGGTCAAAAGTGAATCTTTGATTCTTCTATCTCTAATAGTGAGGTACAATTTATAACAAGCCACTGCAAGTACAGCAGTTATAACAATCTCACCTACTACTCCATACATCTGATGCATAACTGCCAGAATGTTTCCATGCCAAGCCTGTATTAGTGCCTGATTGATATTTTCAAGAAGTGATAAAAAAGTAACTGCAAATACATCTGTACTCAGCTGCTCCCATTTATCTCCTGCCAAAAGCTGAACAATATTGCTGTCCCCAAGCTTGTCATTTACCTGACTTAGCACTGCTAATATAATCAGTACAAATCCACCATATTTTAGCAGATAAAAACATGCCCTCTGTAGTCTGCTCAATCTTACCTTTGTCAACTCTGTTCCTTCTGGAATCTTGTCCCACTGCTTGAAAACATATAATGCCAAAAGACATAATATCAGTTCACCTACTACACTACTCTCCAAATGGTATGTCAATCCGTCTACCTGAATTATCTCCGTGTAATTGACAAGTAAAGACATATTGCAAAAAAGAAATGCGCTACCAAAAATCATCTGCAACAGCTTTCTCATAATTGCTGCTACAGGCACAATTGCTACTGAATACACCATTAGCATTACAAAAGTAAGAAAAGCCGTTCCCCATGCAGCATTTACCGCCATTGTCAACGTTGCAAGTATTACGCTGACAATATAAATCACCTGCATTATCTTATCCTTACAATATATATACTGTCCTGCGGCAACCAGCATTACCAGAAATGCGACCATATTAATATAGTAGATATCGCTTGTCCCAGACTCCCATAATGGAATCATATCATGTGCTATAGCGGTATTTACAAAATACAAGACAAGGATAAAACCTCCTGCATATAGCAAAATATCAAGATACCACCGTTCCCAATTCACCTGATCTTTCAATGCAAAACACATCATTATCATGGAAATAACTACAAGAAATTCTCCATATCCATATTGAGGGTTCTTTAAAACACCTATGAGCTTTAATATCAATCCAATTATGGACAATAAAAAAAATGAAGCATAGGCAATTATACTCTCTTTATGCATTTGTTTGAGCAAATTCTGCTTTTCAACTATGCTCAACATTATAATAGCTACCGGAAATAAAAGGAAAAACACCCCGATATTCAATAATTTACTAGCAGAGGGAAGAAGAAGCATTGCCACTATATAACTTAGTATAAAGATATTATTTGACTTCATAAAAAATCTCCATTTATATGAAACAGTAAAATATACGCTTATTTTAGGCATATTATTTATTAATTATTTACTAATTTTTCCGCCATTTTCAATGCTAACTCAACCGTTACATCTGAATTATAATGCTGATGTTCTCCCCATCTTCCTAATCCATATACATTATGTGCTTCTGTCCATTGTAATAAGTTACTCATAATTTTAGGTTTATCTAATGTATTTAATGGATATGCATATTTATTAAAGTGCCTAAATTCGCTTTGAGTATTTACAATTCTATCTCCATTTGTTTCTGTCCAATACCCTCTACTATCAGGACAAAAATTATGTCTAACTAATATACGATGGTAAGAAATAGTAGGATCAGGATAATAAATCCACTGTGCCTCTGTATTCAGATTTTGTGAAAAATACTCTGTTTGCACAGAACTATACTTTAATTCTTTTATAGAACTTCTTATCTCTTCTGGCATCCCAACAATTTCACCAAATTCTAACCAAGGAATTGTTGAAATAATTATATCTACCTGGAACCTTTCATTTGTTTTTGTCCTCACTTCATTTTTATTGAAATCAATATAATTTACAGTACAATTATAAATAATCTTATCTTTTATTTGTTCTGCCATTCTTAACCATAACTCACCATAGCCATACTTTTTAGGATAATAAAATTGAGCATGCCCCGGCTGTGTACCATAAGCTTTTTTGGTTAAACACGATAGCAAAGTTTCTTCAAAACTTACATTAGGTAATTTTTCCAGCCAATATGTTCCTAATGCATTTAAGTTATCTCCAAACATTTTTTGATTATATGGAATCATATAATCATTAGCTATCCGATCACCTAACTTCCAATAAATCCAGTCAACAAATTCATCTGGTTTATCTTTTCCAATATTACATCCTGCCACTGCAATAGATTTTAAATACTCCACCTGATCTTCTAATTTCATTTGCCAAATATTAGCTTCTATTGGATGATTAATAATGTTACCATTTACTTCTATTCTACTATCACGCTCATACTTATCCCATTCAACCTCAGGCATGAAATTAAATAAGAACTCATTCACTTTTGGTCTTCTTACATCCAGAAAATGACCTCCTCCAACATCAAATGGTGAATTATCTACTTCAGTAGAACGACATAATCCTCCCGCTTCACTTTCTCTTTCTAGAACGAGAAATGATTTTATTCCATATTGCAATAGTTTATTTGCAACTGTAAGTCCCGCTGGTCCTGCCCCTAATATTAAGTATTTCATTCCATTTATTCCCCTCTATTTTTTGTAATATTTAAAAAAAAATCACCAATTACTTCATTATTTAAAATTATCTCAATAACAATATAAACAACTATTGATAATATTATTGAACAAGCTAAACACCATATTTCATTACGTACTACAAAACGCACTATACCACAAACTAATATAATTCCTATTGAACCAACACTTATTTTTTTCACAGTCCTTAAAATTACTAAGTTTCCAATTTGCTTTCTTCCACAATACATGCAATAAAAATATGAGATTGCCTCTGCGATTATAGTTGTTAATGCAGCATTCTCCTTCCAAAAAGGAATTAACAGAAGATTCAAAACAATATTTATAACTGCACTTACTACTGTTACTTTAAATACTTTTACTTCTTCATTCAACGGTACTAACACACATTGTCCCCAAAACCATGCTCCCATGCAAAAAAACAATGCTATTGCAAGCAGCACCAGAGAAGATGTTGCTCCAATAAATTCTTCACTAGAAATAAATAAAATAACTGATCTTCTTAAAATAATTAAACCAATAATTGCAGGAAATAAAAATGTTAAAAGCGTTTTATATATATCCTCTAATGCCATATTTAATTTAATTTTATCGTGTTCACTTAGGATTGCTGAAATTCTAGGTATCGAAACAACTAATACGGAGGATAAAATTGTTTTAACAATTGTATAAATTTTAACCGATACCGCATACTGCCCGACTATTTTATCTGAACACATAAATCCCAAAATTGTAGTATCTGAACTTACATAAATTGTTACTGTTGCAGACATCCCAAATAAAACAAGAATCGGCTTAAGATGCTTTTTACAATTCATATTTAAAGTAAAATGAATTTTACAATACTTTCTCGCATGTACAAAATTCAATATTCCTGTGAAAGTACCTGAAAATACAGAAAGAAATGAATAGTATAATAAATCATCTTTTGATTTTACAAAAACAAATAATAATACCAATGAAAGAACCTGTATAACAATGCTTCTTATCGTTATATACAAATAATCTTCATATATTGAATATATCCACTCCATACCTATAGTTCTAAATAATATTGATATAGACAGTATTAAAATAATACAATTATATTCTTGAAATTTTGGAATATAAATGAGTGAAATCCCCAATAAAATATATGATATTAAAGTTGATAAAATATTTATCGAGAACATTTCATTTGAAAAAGTTTTAATTAATTCTGATTTTCTAATTTTTGCTCCTTCTCGTATAGCATACGTACTTATTCCAAGTTCAGAAAATAACACAAAATATGAAACTACAGAACTTGAAAAATTATATTTCCCTATATTATCAATACCAAGTATTTTTGAAGCATAAGGAAATGTAATTAAAGGAAATATTATATTTAATATACTTTTGAATGCATTTAATGCCATATTACATTTTAAAGATAATGTTCTCTTCATAATAACTTCCTAATTATTTTACTACATACTATTTTTCACGCTATATTAATTATTATATTTTATTCTTATATCTAAATATAATGCTTCATTGGATTATCTATTTTCCCTTTTCTAGTTAATAACCTTGGATTTTTAAGCAAAACAATTGTCCAATATATGTAATCTAAATGTTTAATTAAAAAATAATCTTTACCATTTTTTAAAAACAATCCAAAGTTAAATAATACTAGTATAATAAAACCTAATATCCCTAAGTATCGAGTTGGCATAGCGGGAATTATTAAGAATAAACCGGTAACAAAATACAATAAACAATACACTATTTTTTTTCTATATACTTTACATAAAGTATAATTACTAAATATTTCTGCATTACCTATACAGTAATTTTTTAATTGTTTTAAATACTGTTGTTTATTTTCAGGAACCTCCCATATAATTATCTCTCTTCTATTACAATATACCCTCTTACCATGATTCATAATTCTTAAAAAAAATTCCATATCCTCTCCTGCATATGAAAACTTTTCGTAAAATAAACCCTCTTCTTTATATAAATCAGTTCTTGCTAAATTTCCATGATTACTTGGAATTAAGCCAGCCACATAATTATCCTTACCCAAATGCACCTTGCAATATGCACTCATAAATTTATTATTTGTACTACCACTCAATGAGCCATATACAACGGATATTGATTTATTTGAGTCTAAATCACTAACAAGTTTTTCAAAAAAATCATTAGGATATATATTTCCACAGGCTACAATCCCAATATACTCTGTCTTTACTTCTCTTATTCCGCGATTAAATCCCTGTGCAATATTGAGTTTTTCACCTGATAAAACTTTAATGTTCAATAAGGATTCTTGCTTATACTTATTAATAACTTGCACTGTATTATCCGTTGACCCACCATCAACTATAATTATTTCTTTAGGATAATATGTTTGATTCTCTATATTTTTTAATAAACTACTTATAGTTTCCTGATCATTAAACACCGTTGTGACAATAGAGTACTCTCCAAATTTATCTTTAAACATACCTTCTCCTATCCATTAAAAGTCTTTATAATGTTACAAAATCAAATTTTTCATCTAAACCATGGATGCCACTTATCTAATACATAATTTGCATCCGTCTTTCTAATTCCAATATATTTTGCCGAATTACCTGCATAAATACCCCTTTCAACATAAGTTCCCCTTTTCACCAATGAATCTGCTGAAATAACACATCCTCTTTGCAATTGCACTCCAGCTAAAATAATACTATTTGCAAAGATAACCACATTATCAGATATATTTATAGGTTCTTCTCTATATATAAAATCATTATCATTAATATCATGATATGCGGTAATAATTTTGGAATAAATTGCAATTGAAACATTAGAACCGATATTCAATTTTCCTCTTCCATCTAAAAAGCATTTTTCATTAATATAAGTATTTTCCCCTATCACTATTTTCCAAGGATGCACTATTATAGTTTTCATCAATATTCTAGAGCCTTTTCCAATCTTCATACCTAGTGATTTATAAAAAAACTTTCTAATAAACCAAATAGGAATATTGCATACAAAATAATTTAAAAAAATATAAATTAATTCATCAATAATTTTTTTTAGCATACTTATTTTATCCTTAATATATTTATTTTCTATTCAGAACCTCTTAAGTATTTATAAACAAGCTAACTGATACCTTGTAGTTCTTTAGTTTGCCAACTACTTTTAATACTTGACTCTTTTTCTTACAGTCATGCTTTTTTGAGGTTTCTTCCAAAAGAGATTTTTCTTCATATGCGATTTAATTGCATATTGTTTATTTACACAATACTTATTCTTTTCAATTTTGGTATACTCCAAAAACTGCTCCTTTCTTTACTAGTTTTCCTTCATTTTCATACTTTTTTCCAAGTTCAGACGACATGTATGTGATGAAGTAAGTTCCCTTATCTATCTGTGACATATCCTGATTTGGTATCACTTTAAGCTTCTTATCTTTAATCAGAACCTGCATTCTACTGTAATAACCTTCATATTTATAATTTGAATCTACAAAATTAACTTCCTTATCTGAATGTTCTAAAATGTACTCTGCCACTCCTACATCACCATGAGCCTTTTCATTTATATCTTTAATAACATCCACTGATTTACTATCAATATTAATAAATAACACAAATATGATTGCCGGTATTAAAACTTTTAACTTGTTTTTACTGCGTAAAAAATATGTAATACTTAACGCCAAAGCGCTACACATTACGCAGTGTAATACCAGTGTATTAAATGAACCATCTTGTGGAACTAAACTAGAAAATCCAGGTATCCTACATACATCTACATGTATTTCATCTGAAGTCAGAAAAATTCTTCCTGCCAATCCAGTAACTATACCTGTAAAAATGGTAACCAAAATATTAATAATTTCCATATTATTCTTTTCTACATACACAGCACTATATAAACCCATAAAAATAAATACTGAAATTGTATATTCATAATATCTTCCATAAAATAAATAAGCGAAATTATCAGCATCCCCAACTCCGTTTAATGTACATGCCATCATCATGAACACAAAACAAAGAAAAAAGTATACACATGTTGCATTTTTAATTATATTTTTATTTATATATGTATCTCTAATCTGATACACCATTTCTTTAAATCCATATAGTATCATTCCACCTGTACTAAATATTGAATATAATATTTTTGAGCAAAAAGCTATTATATATAATTTGTAATCAACTAATAACCATTGTATTCTCTGTCTTATATAATCTACACTTAATAAATTTGTATTTGTCGTCGAATCATCTACTACAAGATGCATAGAAGTCGTGAATATGTTTCAATACTCATTACTACCATCGATCCATATCCATAT
>ERZ859967.1690-NODE-1690-length-9792-cov-1.662935_pt1 | contig 9792 bp, 9 predicted proteins | sample MGYA00510115_ERZ859967 | MGnify/ENA primary metagenome ERZ859967 (study PRJEB30046, sample SAMN00715171) | human gut metagenome | study: EMG produced TPA metagenomics assembly of the A metagenome-wide association study of gut microbiota in type 2...
CCAAAATAACTTTTTATGTTATCCTCGCCAAAAGTCAATTCAAGATCATACAAGCCACCCTTACCCGGTTCCCATAAATGAAGCTCTGACAGTTTTATCTGCATTGAAAAAACAGAATTACTTGCTTTTACACGTGCTATACCCATTGGATTACCTTCAAAGAAAGCTTTTGCGCAAACTTCGCCGCTGCCTCTTACATTGCCTATAATAGTAAGCGTTTCGTTATGAATATCCGAATAATACTTTGCATTTCTTATATATGTATCAGGCAGAAATTCAAGCCATACTGTTTGCCATATGCCGGTTGTGCGTGTATAAGCACATCCTTCGGAATAATATTGCCCGCTTTGCTTACCAGACGGCTGTTGTCTGCTTCTTACATCGTCTTCTGCTATTACAAAAATCGTATTCTCGCCGACCTTTACATACTTGGTTATATCGGCCTCGAAAGAGGAATAGCCACCGATATGTGTTTTTACAAGCTGACCATTGATATACACAAAGCTCTCATAATCGACTGCGCCAAAATGCAGAACAATATTCTTCTTTGCTTCCTCTTTGCTTAATTCAAATACTTTCCTATAGCATACCGCTGCCATAAAATCTGTATATCCTATTCCCGACAGCATACTTTCAGGGCAAAACGGGACATTGATTTCCTTAGAAAGCGGGCCCTGCTCATACAGCTTTCTTTCTCTTGCGCTTCTGCCAAAATCAAAATCAAAGTCCCATTTTCCATTTAGGTTTTTCCAGTCTGCCCTTTCCCATTGAGGATTAGGGTGTTCTTGTCTGTGCATTTTCATTTTCATTGCTCCTTCCAATATCTTGATTTATTTATATTATACAGCTATAATATAGTCAAAAAAATAAGAAATACCATATAACAAGTGAGGAAAACACGCATGGACAATGAATTTATAGTTTCGCTCCCTCCACATTCAAAAAAGGTGCCATTTACGATAACACTTACGGGAATTACCTATGAAAATCCGAGCTATGAAATTAATCGTATCAATTCTCCTACATTCACAATGGAATATGTTATATCAGGAAAAGGACATATCATTATAAACGGCAGGAAATATGTTGCTCAGGCAGGCGACAGCTATATTCTTCCATGCAACCAGAATATACGATATTACTCTGACAGTATTAATCCGTGGCGGAAAATATGGTTTAACGCTGAAGGGATTTTTCTGACTCAGTCTGCTGAGATATTCGGACTGAATGACAGGATAGTATTTCATGATGTCAATACACTTCCGTACTTTGAAAGAATACTTGAGATTTGTCAAAACAAGACATTTACAATATTCGAAATAAATATGCACTGTGCTGCTGTTTTTACCGAACTTATGATGTTTATATCAAATGCAATAAGCAAAAATGACAGCATAAGTGAAGATGCTGTCATTCTAAAAAATTATATTGACTTGCATATAGAAGAAAATATCAGTATAAAAACACTTTCAAGGTTGATTCTTAGAAGTGAATCACAGACAATCAGAATTTTCAAAAACAACTTTCATATCACGCCATACGATTATCTGCTGACCAGTAAAATAAACCGGGCGAAAATCATTATTGCAAACACTAACCTGTCAATCAAGGAAATTGCTTATCGCCTCAGTTTTTCTGATGAACATTATTTTTCAAACATATTTCGCAAAAAAACAGGTGTCGCACCAACAAAATATCGGCACCAAACAGAAAGATAAAAGTTATTATATAAAAAACTTCTAGTATGGTTTTTCATACTAAGTAAGAATATTGTGCGTACTTGAATTTGTTTACGGACTGTTTCTACAGCTATCTTACCATACCTGTTCTGTTTTGTATTGATGTGGGTTCGAAACGGGGTACTTTGTCCCTGAAATGCGATTGTGCCAGTGTATTCCATACGTTATAATGAGTTTAATGGGGGATGTACAAATATGATTAAAATTGCAATATGTGATGATGAAATGACCTTTGTGGATAAAATCAATACTCTAATCTCTGAATGGTCTGCACAAAACCATTCAGCAAGTCTATCAGAATCTGGATTATAATGCCTTTTTCCTGATCGACAGGGGCTGCATCGTAAACCTGACTCAGATTATAAGTGTGAAAAACAACGAATGTATCCTAAACGGCGATATCCACCTGCCCGTCAGTCAGGCTCGCATGCGTCCGCTCAAAGAATGTCTGTTGACCTTCTGGCAATCCAATCTATAAAGGTAGGTATACAATTGATAGAAAATAAAAATAAAAAGTTACTGATACAGACCAAGCAGGCTCTGGAAGCACTTACCAGACAGCTGCAGCCTGACAGCACACTCCACCTTATGATACGCCGCATTCATCAGTTCATGCTGATACAGGTGACAAATCCCTGCCCCGACAATATCTCCACCAGAACCTCCAAGGCTGATAAACGCCATCATGGCTGGGGACTGAAAAATGTCAGAAAAATCGTACAAAAATATCACGGCAGTCTCGAATATAAAGTAGAGAACCACTCCTTTGTCGTTACTGCCATGTTATTCTTTGATTAATAATCTATTCTTTTTCCAACAGCTTCTGATAACTTGCATCCATGCCGATTGCCCCCAGCGGTGCTGTAATCAGTATCGCCAATACAGCCACAGAAAGCACCATCTGTCCACAGGCTAAGCCCATTGCCATCGGGACAGAACCGATAGCTGCCAATACAGGATATGGCAATACGAGCTGCTTTTGCCGATTATTTAAAAACCTTCACTAACTATTGTTATTATTAGCTGTAGTCGCTGCACTGGCTGTAATCGCTGCACACATTGCCGCCTGCTGCGCTACGGTTAGTGATATGACACCGTTCACCGCAGCACTCTGCATCATTTTGTCATTGATATAATCTTGCTGTGCGATCATCCCTGCATACATCAGACGCTGTTTTGCAGATATACTACTAAAGAAGCCAAAGCCCTTCTGCTCAGATAACCACTGGTCGATCTCTGCCATCTCTGCTACGATCTCATCCTGATTACCATCAGCCATGGCAAGGACACCTAATGTTGGTAGTTCATAGCTTGTTCCATATTTATGCCCTGCTTCCTTCAGCTTCTGAAATAATTCCATGGTTCTCTGGCATTTGATCTTCGGTTCTCCATCACACATTGCCAACACATGACTCAAGGACTGTACCGCATTAGAAGAAAAGAAGTTACTCTTGAGCGTTTTATAACACTCTTCTGCATCTCCAAGCAGCACTTCATCCGGCTTATCCAGCAATGCCATCAAAGCACAGAAAGTACTGTCCTCCCCTGAGGTCAGGAAAGGATGGTCTGCCCTCATCTGCTTATAGATTCTCCTGGTTCTCTGTGCCAGCTCTGCGTATCTTGCCTCGTCTGCATACTGTGCAATGATCATTGCCGCTATCGGCAGATATACGGAACTCATAAATTCTTCCTTCAGCAGATCATGCACCTTCAACCCACGCTCCATAAGCAGCTGCGGATTCTCATTTGCCGCAAGCATTGCCACGATCATGGGCTTCGCCGTACTTTTGAAATTAGAAAAAATACCCGTGTTTCTTTTCAGGATATCCTTGCATTGAAGCAGCATCTCTTCATTGGCAGTCTGCTCCTTATTGATAAAGATACCCGCACAGGCAAGATGAGTCAGCCCATCCTCCCATGCAAATGCACTCTTCATGGTTTCCTTGTTTTTAATCAGATTTTTGCATCTGGCTAATGTTCTCTCATTCATTTGCTCTCTTCCTCCTGGGGTTATTCGTCAGGGCATTGCCTGATTTCTTCGCTTATTTTCTTCGCTTGTCTTCTAACGAGTTCAAATACTAATATATTAAGACAATTTTTTGTTTCAATGATTACTCCTCTATCATATTTAAATTTTTTCGTACTTCCTCGGACTGCATTAGCATCCGCATCTTCTCATTACCACTCTCAACCTCCGGCTTACCACATCTAAGACTATTTAAATGCTCTGAAATGCAGCGATAAATTAATACTGTGATTTTGTATTACTTTCAGTATCTTCTGTCCATAAATACTTCATATCACAGTTCCTCTTCGAGTGTTATTTTATCGTCCTTTAATTTCAATATCTTGAAGCTTTTATCTGACATGTTCAATCCATCACAATTCCTTAAAAAAAGCATATATTGATTGGAAAACTCAAAATTAATGAATCGTCTGATGTCATCATCAATCTGAATATCAGCATTATCAATGACAATAAAACAATCTCTGCATTTCATCAGGCTTTCTTTCATATTCTCTGATTTATAATTAAACAGCTTAATAGCATTATACTGTTCTGTCAATCTCACATCTTCCAGCATCTCATACAGCACGGTTTTTCCTGTTCCACTATCTCCACCAACAAGGATAATCCTGTTCCTGACGCCCTTGCCCGCTATTGCTATGTATACCTCCGTTTCCTTCTCCCACACAGTCCTATCCTGCTCTACGTCGTCCTTTAAATAAACATCTCTCATCACACTCTCCTGCCTTCACACCTTAGCTCAGAAATATGAGCCATACAATCCTGCCGGATCTTTTTCAGACATCCGCTTTGCCCAAAAATAATTATTATCTTTTACCAGCACCACAGTCATTTCATCCTTTAAAATCATTTTATCCCAAAAACAATCCTCTGAAAATTCATAGAAAACTACACAAAATTCATTTTCCAGACCCATTGCCTCTACAAGCTTCTCTATTGATTTTTCCCCTATATCCACAAGATAAAAATCACAGATCTCATTATCCTCCATTGTGGAAAAGTTCATTCCGATATATTCTTCTGCGTCGTGTTGCTCTGATTTTAGAACTTCCGTAACCACCCATTCCCCGCTCCAAAGCCCATAGTCTGCTCTAAAGAAATCTTTTCCTTCTACGAAATCATCATAATCCACCACCTTCTCCATGCGGTATACTTTTCTCCCCCAAAAGGCTAACATCTCTTTTTCATCTGTCAATATACATGGAGAAAAGGCACTGCGTGATCTGGCATACTCCTCATCAGGCTTTACCTCACCAAACGACAGGTAATACCCCGCCGGCGTCGGCAGCATATTTCCTATATTATATTCAAACCACCGAACAATTGGAGAGGCTTCATACCCACCCAACTCTACGGTATATGACCACGTTTTGCTTTTATAGGAACAGCTTTCCGGCAACATTTCATACGCTGCGCCTACCAGTTCATCCGTCTCATCCCATGTATCTCCTTCTCTGATACCTGTAACCTGCCAGACTCCCCATATATACTGCCGTCTTTTCCCCTTGTTTTCCCAACCATCCATGTTTTCCGCGTCCTGTTCCTGATGCACCTTCTCCTCATTCGTTGCTTCCGTTCTCATCAAATCACCATCATTCAGATAATCCTCCATATAGGCATCCAGATACACCCCATGCTGATCCCTCTTGGATGTCCGCCTTGCCCACAGGTAGTTTCCATCCTTTACCAGTACTGCTGTCATCTCATCTTTTACAATCATTTTATCCCAGTAAAAATCATCTGAAAATTCATAAAAACCTACAAATGTTTCTTTATCCAGCCCCATTGCCTTTACCAGTTGTTTTATGGACGGCTCCCTTGTGGAAACAATATAAAAGTTACAAAACTTTTCCTCCAGTATCTCTTGAAACCATGTGGAAAAATCTGCTCCTATATACTGCTCTGCATCATCACCATCCTCTTTCAGAATCTCTGTGACCTCCCACTCTCCATTCCAAATACCGCTAATTGGTATCAGAAAGTCTTTTCCTTCTGCTATATCAGTATAATCTGTTGTCTTTTCCAGACGACACCAGTTTCCATCTTCACGTCCTATGATTTCATTTTCCCCAATTAAAATCAATACCGTAAATGCACTCTTTATCCCACCATACTTTCTTCCCATCTCCACCTCACTGAACTCCAGACAATAGTTCGTGTCCTGCGGCAGCATTCCGGCTATATCATACTCCCGGGCTGAAATCAACGATGCAGAGTACCCTTCTAATTTTAGTGAGTACGATTCCGTGCTGCTTTTGTATGAACAGCTCTCCGGTAACAGCTCATACACAGCACCCACCCGCTCATCCGTCTCATCCCATGTATCCCCCTTTCTGACACCGGTGACTGTCCATTCTCCATAAATATACTGTTTCTTTTCTCCCTGATACTCCCAGCCCTCCGTTCCTATCAGATCAAAATTCTCCGTTGTATCGACTTTTTCTATTTCTTCTGTTGTATGAGAACCGCATCCTCCATGAAGCAATACTGCACATAACAGCATTATAGATATTCGTTTTAGTTTTTTAATTTTTCTCATACTTCTCCCATTCCTCCACGACAATGGTACTCCCAAGTCCACCAGCCCTATAAAAAATTAATAATGCTATACTTAAATCACATTTTTTATTATCTAAAACCGTTTGTGGAATATCAAAACCATTATCCCAATTTCGAATGTTTTTCGTCCGGCATTAAATTATCTGGTGTTGTTGCAGTAGCCTGTATTCCTGGCTTTTCATCATAAGACAGCACATGTATAGGTGTATCTTCAGATATAATGAGCTTTCCTGATTCATCAAACTGCGATTTTTCTCCATCGAAACAACCCGACTATAAGCCTCGCTCATTTTTTATTGCTCTGTATATCTCCGTTTCCTTCTCCCACGCAGTCCTATCCTGCTCTACGCCGTCCTTTAAATAAACATCTTCCACCCCAATCTCTCCATCCTCGTTCCTGTCATAGCATTCATAAGTGGGTTCTTCCACCATCGTTCCGTCTTTTTGAAATTTTGTAAAACGGTAAACCTCATGATATGGTGCTCCCTCATCCCTATAAAATAAAATGCCAGACATCGCCTCTACCGGATGGTCATAAGAAGTACCCTCATATATAATCGTCAGTTTCCCCTCTTTTTCCTTTAAGATATAATAAAAGCCATTCCGGATATGCAGTTCCTTCACTCCATCGCTGTCAATATCAGATAAAAAAGTTTCCACATCACTTACATCTTCCCAGAACAAGTCTTCCAGAAAATAAGTTTTTCCACTCTCTTTCATAGCAGGCACTTCCCCATCCAAAAAGCGTTGGTACTCTTCCTCTGTGATTTTCTCTGCCACTTTTCTATGTGCAAGAAACACTGCCATTATACCGCCCACAATAAGGAGCATTGCTATGCAGATTTTTTTAGCTCTCATCCCCATCATATACAATCATCTCCTTTATTTTATCGTTTGCCCTCTCTCAGCTTACCATCCTCCTAATGTTTCCTACCTCGTCATATCCAGGCTTTTTATCGTCACCAGATTTTCCCCATCCCCATTGTTATAGCTCCATACAACCATATAATCTCCATACCATTCAAAATGAACATCCTTATGTTCTCCATCTTCCTCATACCAGAGCATGCTTTCTTGACCCAAATCATACATTTCCCTCTGCTCTCCAGTTTTCAACACGTTTTTGTATACAATATGATTTTTCAGCAGATAAACATTTCCCTCCCGGTATCCGACGATTCTTGTCCTATTATTTCGCGTATCGTATAGCATACGGCTCGTGTCCGTCTCAAGATCGATTTCGACCAGCAGTTCTCTCTCTAAATGCTTCTGTGACATCTCAAGCACCTTCGTCCTTCCTATCTCAACTGACAGATAAAGCTTCTCCCCTTCCTTCACAATGCGCTTTGGGAGAAAATTTACCTCCCTAATTCCAAGTTTAAACCATAATATGTTACCAAAATACTCTGGACAAATATCATGCCATTCGTCTTCGCCCGCTCTCCTATATTGAAAATAGTCATCCCGAAACTCAATACTCTCTCCACCTTTATAATACCAGTGTTTATCTACACGCACATCAATCGACAAAACATTACTTATGGCAACGCTATGATCATCCTGATCTGTCACAGAGTAAACCCACAAATAACCACAGGAGGAAAACTGCTTACTGCCCGATGCATTATCGTTTAGTTTAATCGTATAGGTATACTCATCTTCTTTTTCTTTTCTGCCACAAGCTATCAGCCCGCCCAGAACACACAGTAACAGTATAATAGCCAGAGTTCTCTTTTTTCCCATACTCACCGCTCCTCTGCCTTTCCATTAATACCTATTACACTAATCGGCTTTGCATCTCCACCTGAAACAGATGTAATAACTTCCCATAAGCTATCACATTCCTCACTTGCTATATAAGAGCTTTTCGTTTCATCTAGTTTATATCCGTTATGTACCCTGCTCGTGTCAACCCTAGACCAAAAAAAATTGATTTTTTTGTACCCTCAAATATCACTTCCCATTATACCTGCTATTGCAGTATATTGAAAGCAATATTTATGCCTGCAGAAGAAAGGAGTGCCACATTTTCTCGGCACTCCACACTCTTTAAACATCCATCTTACCTGAAAAATGGATCATCTGTATTCCATACAATCTCGATATTGTCCTCTCCATTGATAATCACTTTTTTGATTACCTTCTGGATTTTCTCTCTGTCAAAAGATTCCATATTGATGATACTTTCTAACTGTGTCTCAAACTTACTAGAAGAATTTTCTTCTGGCGGTATTTCTATTGTAAGCTGTTCGATTTTCTGATGCAATTCATCAATCTGCTCCACCATCGCCTTTGAACGTTTGACATACTCTTCTCTCGTGAGCTTGTCATCCTTATAATCAGAATACAACATCATCTTTTTACTGCTGAGGCTCTTCACCTTCTTTTCAAGTGTTGCAATCTTTTCTTCCGGAGATACTTCTTTCGATTTACCAGCTTTCTTTATTCCTTTCTCATCCAGATAAGCTGTTGCATACATATTTAAAGTTTTCGTGATTGCATCTTCAACCTTGGCAATTTCCAACCTGTTGCTTTTGCATGGAGAATTTTCCTCAATTCTTGACGAGTAACAAAGAAGAATGTCACCTTTTACCCTTTTGCTGGGTGCTAAAGCTCTGCCACACACACCACAATAATAAAACGGATTATAGTTTCTCTTACCACGCTTTAAACGAACACATTTTTTTGAATTAGCGTGTGCCATATCAAATAATTCCTGAGTAATAATGGGTTCATGGCAATTTTCTATCACCATCCATTCGTCTTTAGGAACATAGCTTGAAGTGTTATTGCTGCCTATCCTCTTCTTAGTTTTATTCCATATCAGTTTTCCAAGATAAACTTCATCGTTTAATATATCCCGGATAGAAGAAGTACTCCACAGACTTTTTACTTCAACTGCATGAAAAAAGTTTCTGCTTCCTTTTCTCTTTTTATATGCAGATGGTGTATTAATACCCTGAGCATTTAGGTAATTTGCCACTTCCGTTTTACTTTTGCCCTGTGCGGTCAGTTCAAATATCAGCTTAACCACTTCTGCTGCTTCCGGATATACAATAATCTTATTCTTATCATTTGGGTCTTTGACATATCCATACCTTAACTGACCACTGATGTTCTCACCTTTCAGTATCCTTGTATGCATTGCAGAATTGACTTTATTAGACAAGTCCCTGCTATAAAGCATATAGATTAAGTTCTTAAACGCAACATTCATACCGCCCGTCGAACCATCATAGTTATCGCTGTCATAATTGTCATTAACTGCAATAACCCATACCTGATAAAGTGGAAGTATCTGCTCCAGAAGACTACCGACTTCAATATAATCCCTTCCGAGTCTGGATAAATCCTTTACAACAATGCAGGATATTTTATCAGCTCGGACATCCTCCATAAGCTTCATATAGCCCGGTTTTTCAAATTTTGTTCCGGTAAATCCATCATCACAGTATTCCTGTACCG